>JGI994J12354_10000313_pt1 | contig 48065 bp, 46 predicted proteins | sample IntmicLarv3ML3BL_FD_12354 | JGI IMG/M metagenome (IMG submission 12354) | reverse complement strand
AAGAATGACGTAGAAAAATTGAAATGCAAAGTAACTGGTATAGAGCTTGTTTTAGAAAATGAAATAAATAAAAAAATTGAAATAGTAGCAGAGGGGCATTTAGATTTGAACAGAAAGTTAGATGATGCTTTAAAAAGAGATAAAGATAAAGAAATAACTGGAATAAGAGTGAGTGTTTTGGAACGCGAAGTAGTTATGATAAAAGACAAAATAGGTGCGTAAATGTTTAAATTAGAGAGGGCAAATGCCGTAAAGAATTGGCGGCTTCCCCCCTCATTTATTAGAATAATCTAATGATATAAAGTTTCAAGTTCCTCATAGAAATTAGGATAGGAAATAGCAACGCATTCACTTTTAAGAATTTCAACAGTTCCATCAGCTACCAATCCAGCAATAGCAAAGGTCATTGCGATGCGATGATCGTCTTCGCTATCAATAATCGTGCCAATAAGAGGAAGCCCTCCATTTATAATCATCCCGTCATCTGTAGCAGTAATATCAGCATTCATTGCTTTTAGATTATTAACCATAACATCTAAGCGATTGGATTCTTTTACTTTCAATTCTTCAGCATCTTTAATAATTGTCTTACCATTTGCAAAGCAGGCAAGTAAGGCGATAATCGGAATTTCATCTATTAAGGTAGGGATTAGCTCCCCGCCAATTTCAATGCCGTGTAATACACTGGATTTCACTAAAATATCGGCGGTAGGTTCACCATTTGCAGTATTTACATTGAGTAGAGTGATATCTCCTCCCATTTTCTGGCATACTTTAATAATACCATCTCTAGTAGGGTTAATTCCTACATTTTTAAGATAGATTTCAGAATTAGGAACGATAAGTCCAGCCACAATAAAAAAGGCAGCTGATGAAATATCTCCTGGAACAACAACATCTTGTCCCTTTAACATGGAATTTGGCAAAATGGTGGCGGTAGTTTCATGAGTGGTTACATTTCCACCAAAATAATTCAACATAATTTCAGAATGGTTTCTGGATACATAAGGTTCAGTTACACTTGTTGGTTCAGCAGCATATAATCCAGCTAATAATATAGCAGATTTTACTTGTGCGGAAGCTACTTTTGAATGATAGTGCATTCCTTTTAGTGTACTAGATTTTATGCTTAAGGGGGCACAGCCGTTATCTTTTATACTACAAATATTTGCACCCATCTGTGTTAGCGGTTCAATAATGCGTTTCATTGGGCGTTTTTGAATTGAGGCATCTCCTGTTAATTCACAGGAAAAATTCTGACCAACTAAAATTCCAGAAATTAACCGAGTAGTAGTTCCGCTATTGCCGGCATCTAAAATTTGGGTAGGTTTATTTAAACCATGAAGCCCCTTTCCAGTAATCATGACTTCAGTAGTGTTGTTTTCAATGATAATCCCCATTTTCTGGAAGCAATCAATCGTAGATAAACAATCTGCTCCTTGCAGAAAGTTACGAACTCTCGTTTTTCCTTGCGAAATTGCTCCAAACATAATCGCTCTATGGGATATAGATTTATCTCCAGGAACCTGTATTTCACCCTTTAAAGAGTTTATTTTTGTAAATTTCATTTTCTTATTTCCTTTCGTATACAGTATAATGATATTTTTTAAGCAGTGTAGCAGCTTTTAAAAGAGCAGCTTCTTCATAAAACTCAATTCTAAGAACACCGTCTTCAAATTCACGACTATGAATGATACCAATATTTTTAATATTGATGCCATTGCTTGCCAAAATAGTGGAAATCGCCGCAATTCCTCCGGCCTCATCAATTAATTCACAATTAAGTGAAAATATTTTTTGAATAGGTCCTAAAGAAGTATTGGGAATAGAATTTCGATATTCACGAGCAATATCGAAAAAATCATAAATAGAAGCTTCCCGTGCCTCATCGAGCTCCTCTTTTATATGTATTAATGATGAAATATAATCATTAAGTATGATGGAAATTTGTTCCTTGTTGTTTAAACAAATTTGTTGCCAGAGTTTGGGGGTAGCAGAGGCGATTCGGGTAATATCTTTGAAGCCCCCAGCGGCCATCATTTTCATTATTTGTGTATTAGAATCCTTTTCCTTAATGAGGTTGACAAGAGAAGACGCAATCAAATGTGGTAAATGACTGATTGCGGCTGTAATTTTATCATGTTCACTATATTGAAGTATAACAGGAATTGCATTAATATTACAGACAAAATCTTCATATTTTTTTATTAAAGCAATATCCACCCTCTCCGTGGGAGTTAAAACAAAATAAGCATTTTCAAAAAGAAGAGAGGAAGCGTTTTCAAATCCGCTTTTTTCAGAACCCGCCATAGGATGCCCACCGATAAAATTGGCTTCCATATCTAAGAGTTCTATTTGTTTATGGATAGGTGTTTTAACACTGCCAACATCGGTTAAAATGGTATCTGGCAAGAGATATTTTTTTATCTCTTTTAGATAAGAATTGTTATTTTCAATAGGAGTACATAAAAAGATAATGTTACAATCTTCAAAATTTTGATCAATTACTTTGGTCGCCGAATTAATAATACCTTGTGTTAATGCGAGGTCTAAATTCGCATAGTTAACATCAAAGGCAGCGATTTCGCTTTGGGGATATTTTTTACGTATTGTTTTTGCAATAGAACCACCGATTAATCCGAGTCCTATAAATCCTACTTTAAGTTTATTCATTATAATATACCTACCTAATCTTCATCTATTAGAATATAAATACATTGTATAATATATGAGATGGTTCGTCAATAGTGCGACACATTAAAGTTTAAAAGTTTAACGTGGAAAAAATGTGATAAATATAAACAAAGAAGACGACCAATAGAAATTTCTATTGGTCACCTCTTGAGAATCATCTCCATAAATAATGACAGTTAAGTCTATTACGGCTAAGATAGAGAGTGTTTTTCACTGATTTGGGCGTTTATTTGTTTGATTTTTTTCATCCAAATAAAATATTGGATAATCCAAATAATAAAGAAAATAGCAATAAAGACACCAAAATATGATAGAAAACCAACAAGACTATGCGGCATCCAATTTGTAAGATAGGCAACAGGCAGCATTACAAAAGCAGTGATTGAAAAATAGATAAATGTTTGTTTGGCAATACTCCAGTTATCTGTTTCCCAAATAACGGAACAGGCCGAAAAGGATGTTCCTAAAATTCCAGAAAGTAATGTTTGTAATAGCACTGCTTTTATTTCAGTACCCATTGTAGTCACAAGCTCTGGTGTGCATGGGGAGTAAACTCCATTCCCGCGATAAAGTGAAAGGATAATCGTAATAATATATCCAATGGTTATGCCAAGTGGAAAGCCTAAAAGACCTCGAAGTACTATTTGTTTTTTCATTTTAGTTACCTCCTCAGATTCCTAATAGTTGTTTGATTTTAGTTACATAACGCCTTGAAACGTAAGTAACGGTACCGTTTGACAAGGTAACACAAATTGTTCCGACAAAACTCAAATCAAAATTCTTTACATTTTTAAGATTGATAATCTCAGAATTTGAAATACGAACAAAGATATTTTTATCAAGTCGTTCCTCTAATTCGTAAAGCCGTAATTTAAGCAAGTATTCAGCCTGACTGGTTACAGCGAATATCTTGCCGGAACTTGCATAAACTCTAATAAGAGCTGCTTGTTCTAAGAGTTCAACGGTATCATTGAGAAAGCCACAGAGTAGCTGTGGTTTTTCATCAGAGAGTTTTTTGATGATGGCACGAACTTCATCTGTAATTTTGTCGGTTAGAAGAATCATTTTTGGCATTGTGTATGAACTGTCAATTTTTATTTCAAGCTGCATTTTATTACCTCCTTAATCATTGGATAATTAGAGTATAAAGAATATAAAATATAATTTCTACAAATTATCCGCAGATGGTGAGTTTTTTAGTATAAGTGGTGTTTTATTCTTGGATAATATCAAAGTGGTATTTAAAATACAAGAATTATTTATAGGAATTTTAAAAATATAATATTACAAAAAAAGAAAAAAACAGTGAAAAACAACAAAATAACTTGAAAAAAAAGCGAAAATTTAGTAAAATAATATATAACAAACAAAAAAGAATGAAAAAAACAGGTGAATTTGTTTCAAGAAAGGAGAAAAAACAAAAAACAAATAATAAATAGTAATTTTGTTTTGCATAAATGATAGTAACTATCCAAGAACACCCAATAAGAGCAGGCAAGGAGGAAGATGTATGAATGTATACACAACTGATAGGATTCGTAATGTTGTTCTCTTAGGACAAGGGGGCAGTGGAAAGACAAGCTTAGTAGAAGTGATGTCCTATTTATCAGGAATTACTAATCGTTTAGGTAAGGTGGAAGATGGAAATACGGTGAGTGATTTTGATAAAGAAGAAATAAAAAGACAATTTTCTATATCAACATCTATTGTTCCAATTGTATGGGAAGGGACAAAGATAAATGTGCTTGATACACCAGGATATTTTGATTTTGTGGGTGAAGTAGAGCAGGCGGTGGCAATAGCAGATGCGGCTATTATCGTAGTTTCAGGAAAATCAGGAATAGAAGTAGGTACAAAAAAGGCATGGGATATTTGTGAAAAATATAAATTACCAAGGATGTTTTTTGTTACCGATATGGATATTGACGATGCGAGTTATCGAGAAATCGTGGAATCGCTAACATCACTTTATGGAAAAAAAATTGCACCACTTCATTTGCCAATACGTGAAGAAGGAAAATTTGTGGGTTATGTAAATGTTGTAAAAAAAGCGGGTAGGCGTTTTATTGATAAGAACACTAAGGAAGAAATTCCAATTCCAACTTATTCGGAAGAATATTTAAGCAAATATAGAGAACATTTGATGGAAGCGGTGGCAGAGACCAGCGAAGAATTTATGGATCGTTATTTTGCGGGGGAAGAGTTTTCAATACAGGAGATATCAGCAACATTACGTTCGCATGTAAATGATAGCGCTATTGTTCCAGTGGCGATGGGTTCAAATGTGGATATGCGCGGAGTATCCACGTTAATGGATGATATTGTAAAGTATTTTCCAAATCCAAGACAGAGAACAGTGGCAGGAATTAATACAAAAACGAATGAAATCTATATGGCGGATTATGATTTTTCAAAAGCAAAATCCGCAGTTGTTTTTAAAACTATAGTGGATCCATTTATTGGGAAGTATTCTTTGATAAAAGTGAATTCAGGTGTAATAAAAGCAGATGATTTGATTTATAATTTAGATAAGGATACGGAAGAAAAATTAACAAAGATTTTTATTATGGAAGGAAATAAAACACAAGAAGTTTCAGAACTTCATGCTGGGGATATTGGAGCGATAGCCAAATTAAGCAAAGCAAGAACTGGTGACAGCTTAAGTACCAAGGCAGCACCGATTAGATATGGAAAAGCAGATATCTCTATTCCATATACTTATAAGTGCTACAAAGTGACAACAAAAGGAACAGAAGATAAGGTTGCACAATCACTGGCAAAAATATTGCGTGAAGATTTAACCGTGAAGTTAGCGACTGATGCAGGAAATAGACAATCACTCATTTATGGAATGGGAGACCTGCATTTGGATGTGGTATTGAGTAAATTACGAGAAAAATATAAGGTGGATATCACATTAGATAGACCTAAGGTAGCTTTTCGTGAGACGATTTTAAAGTCAGCAGATATAGACACAAAGTATAAAAAGCAATCTGGCGGACATGGACAATATGGTCATGTGAAGATGATATTTGAACCATCAGGAGACTTGGAAACGCCTTATGTTTTTGAACAAAAAGTGGTAGGTGGAGCAGTTCCAAAGAACTATTTTCCAGCGATAGAAAAAGGAATACAGGATTCGGTCTTAAAAGGTCCTTTAGCGGGTTATCCAGTAACTGGAATAAAGGCAACCTTATACGATGGCTCTTATCATGCGGTGGATTCCTCAGAAATGGCATTTAAAACAGCCGCGGTACAGGCCTTTAAAAAAGGTGTACTGGAGGCGGGACCAATTTTAATGGAACCGATAGTTTCCTTAGAGGTTAGGGTTGCGGAGCAATACACAGGCGATATTATGGGGGATTTGAATAAGAAGCGAGGAAGAGTATTAGGGATTGATACCGAGGGAAATGGAGTCCAAATTATCCATGCTGATATTCCGATGTTGGAAATTTATGGATATTCAACAGATTTACGTTCCATGACTGGCGGAAGTGGAGAATTTTCTTATGAATTTGTTAGATATGAACATGCGCCAACAGAAATTCAAGAGAAAGAAATTGCGGCATATAGAAAGAACGAGAGTGAGTAAAGAGAGTTAAAGTATAAAATTTATAACAACTGGAAATGAAGCTGGAATCTTCGGATTATTGATAGAAAGAATACAAAAATTCGATTAAAAAATCTCAGACTTGACAAATAACCGTTGAATAGGTAGAATAAAATTTAGTATTTATCAGATTAAATAATATAGGAAAAGCTGTGAAGAGGAGTATTAAGAGTTGAACTGTTGTAGAGAGCTGTCGTTGGGTGCAAGACAGTACAGTGAGCCTCCCAACTTGCCTTGGAGTTCTTTATTCAAAGCGATTTTTATGGTTGAGAATAAGGCGGGACTTCCCGTTATAGAAGTAATGAGTGCATCCCTTATGGATGAATTAGAGTGGTACCACGGAAAAAAATAGAATCCCTTTCGTCTCTTTTAATATATAGGTATATTTATATATTGATGAGGAAAGGGATTTTTTGTGCAAAAAAAGAGAGATTAAAACTTAGGAGGAAAGAAAAAATGTCAACAACAACACCTTATAATCATAAGGCCATAGAAAAGAAATGGCGAAAATATTGGGAAGAGAATCCAACAAACACTCCCTCAAAGGACAAAGAAAAATATTATTGTTTGGATATGTTTCCTTATCCATCAGGAAATGGATTACATGTAGGGCATTGGAGGGGATATGTTATCTCGGATGTGTGGAGTCGTTACAAAATGTTAAACGGTTATTATGTGGTTCATCCGATGGGCTGGGACGCATTTGGACTTCCAGCCGAAAATTATGCCATCAGCCAAGGAGTTCATCCATCAAAGTCAACAGCCGAAAATGTGGCTAATATGAAGCGGCAGTTAAATGAAATTTCAGCGGTATATGATTGGGATATGGAAGTGAATACAACAGACTCAGACTTTTATAAATGGACACAATGGATATTTGTGAAAATGTATAAGGCAGGACTTGCATATGAAAAAGAGTTTCCCATCAACTGGTGTCCATCCTGTAAAACTGGCCTTGCCAATGAAGAAGTGGTAAATGGAGAATGTGAGCGTTGCGGTGAAGCGGTAACGAAGAAGAATTTAAGACAATGGATGCTGAAAATCACTGCCTATGCGGACCGACTTTTAAATGACTTAGATAAGTTAGAATGGCCTGAAAAAGTGAAAAAAATGCAGGCGGAATGGATTGGGAAAAGCTATGGAGCAGAAGTTAATTTCAAGGTGGAAAATAGTACCGAGGAAATCACAGTATATACAACCAGACCAGATACATTATATGGGGCGACATTTATGGTGTTAGCACCAGAGCATGAGTTGGCAAAAAAATTAGTAACGGATGAAAAAAGGGAAGTGGTAGAAGATTATATTTTAAAATCATCAATGAAATCTTCTGTAGATAGATTGCAGGATAAAGAAAAAACAGGTGTATTTACTGGAAGTTATGCAAAAAATCCATTAAATAATGAGTCCGTTCCGATTTGGTTATCTGATTATGTATTAGCGGATTATGGCACAGGAGCAATTATGTGTGTACCAGCACATGATGATAGAGATTTTGAATTTGCTAAGAAATTTGATATAAAAATAGTACCTGTCATTTCTAAAGATGGAAAAATTGAAAAGGAGTTAACCGAAGCCTATACCGGAAGCGGAATTATGATTAATTCTGGTGAATGGAACGGAATGGACTCAAACGAGATTAAAACAACAGCGCCAGCCTTAATGGAAGAACGTGGACTAGGAAAGAAAACGACGAACTTCAAATTAAGAGATTGGGTATTTAGCAGACAGCGTTATTGGGGAGAACCAATTCCGATCATACATTGCCCTAAGTGTGGAATAGTGCCTGTACCAGAAGCCGAGCTTCCCTTATTATTGCCAGAAGTGGAAAGCTATCAGCCGACGGGAACAGGAGAATCACCTCTAGCGGGAATTGATGAATGGGTGAATTGTTCTTGTCCTACTTGTAATGGCGCAGCAAAAAGAGAAACGAATACGATGCCGCAATGGGCAGGGTCCTCTTGGTATTTCTTACGTTATATTGATAATAAAAATAAAGAAGAGCTGGTATCAAAAGAGCGAGCGAAAGAATTTTTACCAGTGGATATGTATATTGGTGGCGTAGAACATGCGGTGTTACATTTATTGTATTCCCGCTTCTATACAAAATTTTTACATGATATTGGGGCGGTCGATTTTGACGAGCCATTTATAAAACTATTTAATCAAGGCATGATTACAGGCAAAAATGGGGTTAAAATGAGTAAATCAAAAGGAAATGTAGTGTCGCCAGATGATTTAGTAAATGATTATGGTTGTGATTCTTTAAGAATGTATGAGATGTTTGTAGGTCCTCCTGAGTTAGATGCGGAGTGGGATGATAGGGGTATTGATGGTGTTTATCGTTTTATCAATCGTTTTTGGAATTTAGTAATGAATAACTTAGATAAAGGATATTGCACCATCAAAAGATATGATTAAAGTAAGAAATAAAATGGTTCATGATATTTCAGTACGTTTAGAAGGATTTAGTTTAAATACGGTTATTTCTGGATTTATGGAATATAATAATAAATGTATTGACTTAGCAAAACAAGAGGGTGGCATAGATAAAGAAACATTAGGGACATTTGCGATTCTTTTATCACCATTTGCACCTCATTTGGCGGAAGAAGTATGGGAAAAGCTTGGACATAAAGGTTCTATTTTTGCCAATAAATGGCCGGTTGCGGATAAAGCAGCGATGCAAGATGATGAGGTTGAGGTTGCGGTGCAGATTAACGGAAAAACAAGGGCCGTGATTTCATTAGCTGCGAATATTTCAAAAGAGGATGCAATTACGGCAGGAAAAGCGGTGGTAGCTGAGAAGTTGATAGGAACGATTGTAAAAGAGATTTATGTACCAAAACGGATTATAAATATTGTAGTAAAGCCTTAACAACCGTTTGGAAAGGAGTGGCAATGATAGATAGTGAAAAGGAAAAACCTGAGATTGTCGATTGGGAATATCAGGAAGACTTTTATCAGGAAGAGAGAACCGAAGCCTTACCATCTTTGGAAGAGTTGGCCAAGGAGGCTAAGGAGCCAGAGCACTCAAAAAGTCTTACAGAATCTCATATTCAAGATGAACAATTAAAGCAGGCGATTAAAGATGTGGAGCAAGTGAAGAAGATTTATAAAGAGGGCAAGAATGTGTCGGAAATAGCCGAGATGTTAGAAATGGAAGAAGAGTATGTAACGATGATTCTTTTAACCATGCAAGGATATTCGGAAGATGATGATATTGCAATCGCTCATTTGGTGGTGCAAGGATAAAGAACGAAATAAAAAAATGGTCGATAGAAGAGGAATAATGCTATCGACCATTTTTTTATAATTGTAGAATATCAGTTATCTCAGAATCAATAATGAGCGAGTAGTTGGTATGATACACAACAAATCCAGGTTTTCCGCCACTCGGTTTTTTGACATTTTTTTTCTCGGTATAATCAATTTCGATTTTTTCTTGCCCTCTGTTTTTGGAGTAATAAGCAGCCAGCTTACCAGCTTCTTCAAAGGTTCTATCAGGTAGTTCATCACCATTCGTTTTTACAATAACATGAGAGCCAGCAACACCCTTAGCATGAAACCACCAGTCATTTCCAATCGCAAACTTAAAGGTGATTTCTTCATTTTGGAAGTTGTTTTTTCCCACATACATATGATATCCGTCGCTGGAGAGATAGTGAAATGGTTTGGAAGTTATTTTTATCTTTTTACCTTTGGTATACTTTCGTTTGACATAACCATAGTCCATCAATTCTTCTTTTAATTCGACCAAATCCTCTTCCGACAGCGCGATATCAAGGGCGGTGCTGATGGATTCTAAGTGGACGATTTCTTCTTCTGTTTCGATTAATAGACTATTCATGGCTTCAAAGGTTCTTTTTAATTTGTTATATTTATCAAAATATTTTTTGGCATTTTCTTGAGGAGACAATGTTTCATCTAAAGGGATTTTAATCATCTCATTAGTGTAATAATTTAACGCCCCCCCCCCTAGGTATTAATCAGTTCACCATAGATTTTGAATTTATCTCTCTTATTGGTATCTTTTAGTTGTTTTAATTGGAGTTCATATTTTTTGCGGTTTCGCTCCAAAGCGGTTTGAACTACCCGCCTTAAATCGGATGATTTTTGACGAATTCTAGTTACAATATTTTTAGTGGCATAGTAATGCTCTAATAATTTAGAAATGGAGGTGAATGTTTCCATTTCATACTCAGGATACTTGGTGAACAAAATAGAAGCATATTCGATTGGTTCATTTTCTTTACAAATCATATTTGGTTCAAAAAATCCATTTTTTATATCGTCCATGATATTTGCAAAAATACGATATAAATGCAGTTGTTCGATTTCTTCCAAAGCATTAGCAGGTTTATTGGAATCCAGTGAAGCCCGAAAACAAATTTCTTCGGAAATAGCTGGACTGATGCCGGTAAAGGTAGTGTAGATTGCCTTTCCAATCGCCATTGGTTTGTCATAAACAGATGTTTTGAAGCTATCTTTGGCAGTGGATAAAGGATTTTCCTTATTCTGTGTTTCAGGGATAAAGTAAGTGCGGCCAGGCAGCACTTCTCGAACTGAACTCATTTGTGCGGATACATGTTTGATGCTGTCAATAATCATGTTTTCGGAATTACAGAAGATAATATTACTGTGCTTTCCCATGATTTCCACAATTAGGCTTTTTTCGCATAAATCCCCTAATTCGTTCAAATGTTCAATTTCAATTTTAATAATTCGTTCCATTTTAGGTTGGGTAATACCAATGATTTTGCCATTACCAAGATGCTTGCGCAAAAGCATACAAAAGTTAGGAGCGGTCAAAGGGCTAACCTTATTATTTTCAGTAAGATAAATGAGCGGCAAACTAGCGCTTGCGGATAAAAGCAAGCGATAACTGTTCCGATTATTTTTTATTGTTAAAAGCAATTCATCTGTTTCAGGTTGCGCTATTTTACTAATTCTTCCGCCTAAAATAGTTTCCTGTAATTCTTTTATAATGTTCGCAATGGTGATTCCATCAAAAGCCATGTCTATTCTCCTCTATGATAAATATTATTGTTATTTTGGTTTATAATACTATGATAAAGCTATTATAGCAGATATTAGACTTAAGGGTAAGAGTGGAAATAAATAGCTTATGATTTGATTTGGTGTATTTTACTAAAAACGCATGAGCATTTCCGTAAAAATTTGACATATGCAAATTGTAATGGAGTCAGCTATAATGAAGATAATGTTATTAAATTAACAAATAAAATATTGGAGGTATTTAATGATGAAAGGTTATGCAATGTTAGGCATTGGAAAGACTGGCTGGATAGAAAAAGAGAAACCTGCTTGCAGTGCGATTGATGCGCTTGTACGCCCGATAGCTTTGGCACCTTGTACTTCAGATGTGCATACTGTATGGGCAGGTGCGATTGGCGACAGAAGTGATATGATTTTAGGACATGAAGCCATCGGTGAAGTTGTAGAAGTTGGTGCTTATGTAAAAGATTTTAAGCCAGGAGATAAAGTCATTATTCCTGCCATAACTCCAGATTGGAATTCTCTTCAAGCACAGAGTGGTTTTTCAATGCACTCAGGCGGAATGCTTGGAGGTTGGAAATTCTCTAACTTTAAAGACGGTGTTTTCGGTGAATTATTCCATGTGAATGATGCGGACGGTAATATGGCATTGTTGCCAAAAGGTATTGATCCGGCAGTTGCAGCGATGCTTTGTGATATGGTTCCGACAGGTTTCCATGCTTCTGAACTTGCAGATGTAAAGTATGGTGATTCTGTATGTGTTATCGGTATAGGGCCTGTTGGTCTGATGGCGGTAAGAGGTGCTGTTCTTAGGGGAGCATCACATGTTTATGCGGTAGGTTCAAGACCGAACTGTATTGAAATTGCAAAAGAATATGGTGCGACCGAGATTATTAATTATAAAAATGGTAGTATTTTAGAGCAAGTTATGGCTCTTACAAATGGTGAAGGTGTTGATAAAGTGATTATAGCTGGTGGTGATTGTGACACCTTTGATGAAGCGATAAAAATGATGAAGCCGGGCGGTATAATTGGTAATGTAAATTATCTTGGCGAGGGTGATTATGTAAAAATACCTCGTGTTGAATGGGGTGTTGGTATGGGACACAAAACAATCGCGGCAGGTTTAATGCCAGGTGGTAGATTGAGAATGGAAAAATTAGCTTCCATGCTTGTAACCAGTAGAATTGATGCCGAAAGACTTATAACACATCGCTTTGACGGTTTTGATAAGATTGAAGAAGCCCTTATGCTGATGAAAGATAAACCATCCAATTTGATAAAACCAGTTGTTACGATAAATTGGTAATAAATGAAGTTATAAAAATAAAATATTCATAGATATCAAGGGATACTGTTTCATGAAAAAAACGGTATCTCTTTTTCTATGAATTTATTAAGGGTTATCCTTGACGCAAGATTTATAATGACTTATAATGGATTTTATTATTAACATAGATAAAAATGAATAAACATCATTCATTTGCTTAAAGAAATACTCAAGCTATCAGTGAGATTTTTTGAAAAAAGCGGACAGGAGTTAACATGATAAAAAGTATGACTGGATATGGACGTTCAGAAGTTTTTACCGAAGAACAAAAATTTACCGTAGAATTAAAATCAGTTAACCACAGATACCTCGATATGAATATTCGCATGCCGAAGAAGTTGAATTTTTTTGAAGCATCCATTCGGAATATTTTAAAGGGGTACATGGATAGAGGGAAGATAGATATTTATATTACCTTTGAAGATTTTACGAAAGATAATGTTTCTTTAAAATATAATAAACAAATAGCGGGAGAATACCTTTCTTATTTTAAACGAATGGAGGAAGAATTTGGTTTGGAAAATGATATTCGAGTTTCAGCCTTATCCCGTTGCCCGGAAGTATTGATTTTGGAAGAGCAGCAGCCAGATGAAAAACAGATATGGAGCTTGTTAGAACAAACCATAATGGAGGCGTGTAAGCAGTTTGCAAGAACTCGTCAAATTGAAGGAGAACATTTAAAAAAAGACATCTTGCAAAAGCTAGAACAAATGAAAGAATGGTTGCTTATTGTGGAAGAAAGAATGCCGGAAATGGTGCTTGCATATCGAACAAAACTAGAGAATAAGGTACAAGAGCTTTTGGGGGATACCAAAATAGAAGAGGGACGTTTGGCAACAGAAGTGGTGCTGTATTCGGATAAAATAAGCACCGATGAAGAAGTTGTTAGACTTAGAAGCCATATAGAACAGATGAGTAAAACCCTTTTAGCCGATTTATCGGAGGGAGTGGGAAGAAAACTTGATTTCATTGCACAAGAGATGAATAGAGAGGCGAATACTATATTAGCAAAAGCGAATGATTTAACCATTTCCAATGTAGCGATTGATTTAAAAACCAACATTGAGAAAATTAGAGAGCAGATACAAAATATAGAATAGAAAAATGAAGCGAAAGGTGAAAACGATGAATAAGAAGGGGATTCTTACAGTTGTTTCAGGATTTTCGGGGGCAGGAAAAGGAACAATTATTAAAGAACTAATGAAGAATTATGATGACTACTGGTTATCTATTTCAGCAACAACAAGAGAACCACGCAATCAGGAGCAGCATGGTCAGCACTATTTTTTTACCGAAAAAGCAGAATTTGAAAGAATGATTGCTGAGGATGAGTTGATCGAATACGCCACTTACTTGGATAATTACTATGGAACACCTAAAAGATATGTGGAACAAAAGCTGGAAGAAGGAAAGCATGTTATTTTAGAAATTGAAATACAAGGTGCTCATAAAGTAAGGGAAAAATATAAAGACGCCCTGCTTATTTTTGTCACGCCGCCTCAAGTCTGTCAATTAGCAGAACGATTGGAAAAAAGAGGCACAGAAACAAGAGAAGCGATTCAAAAGCGTTTATTAAAAGCCGTAGAAGAAGTTTCAGCGATATCAAAGTATGACTACATTTTAGTAAATGATGATTTACAGGAATGTGTGAGGTCTTTACATGAAATTGTAAGAAATGATCATAAGCGTATTTTTAGAAATATGGATTTATTAAAACAACTAAAAAAAGAACTAAATAAATATTCGGGAGGAGAATAAATTATGTTGCATCCATCATACACAGATTTAATGAAAGTAGTAAACAGTGAGGTAGAAGAAGGTGAGACACCTGTAGTAAAAAGCCGTTATTCAATAGTACAGGCAACGGCAAAAAGGGCGAGACAGATTATTTCGGGTGAAGAATCATTTTTATATTCAGAGGGAAAAAAACCACTTTCAGTTGCGATCGAAGAATTGAATAGTGGAAATGTAAAAATTATATTAGATGAGTCTATTTCAGAAGATGATGAGATAAAGGTAGCCGAATAAGAAAATAATGGAATAAGAAAATTCCTAAGATTAGAAAATCTAATCTTAGGAATTTTTTATAATAATTTAGTTGTCCATTTAGAACAATCCCAAATTTCATTTGCAACATCTTGATAAAATTCCGGCTCATGACAGATAAAAAGAATGCTCCCTTTATACGCTTGAAGAGCGCGTTTTAATTCATCCTTAGCATCAATATCCAAGTGATTTGTCGGTTCATCTAATAATAGAATATTCGTTTCTTGGTTAATCAGTTTACACAATCGTACTTTCGCCTGCTCACCGCCGCTCAACACTCTTACTTGACTTTCGATATGCTTGGTAGTTAATCCGCATTTTGCCAAAGCAGAACGAACTTGATACTGTGTCAAAGATGGGAACTCTTTCCAGATTTCTTCAATGCAAGTCGTTGTATTGCCAGGGGTCATTTCCTGCTCAAAATATCCGATATGAAGATAATCCCCTAAGGTAACATTGCCGTTCAACGGCTTGATCAGTCCTAAAATACTTTTTAATAAAGTGGTTTTACCAATTCCGTTAGCCCCAATTAAAGCAATTTTTTGTCCGCGTTCCATTGATAGAGTGAGTGGTTTAGAAAGCGGCTCATCATATCCAATAACAAGGTCTGTAGTTTCAAATATATATTTCCCAGCAGTGCGGGCATCTTTAAAGGAAAACTGTGGTTTTGGTTTTTCACCAGCCAGTTCAATGACATCCATTTTATCCAGCTTCTTTTGACGTGACATCGCCATATTTCGAGTGGATACCCTCGCTTTATTTCTAGCAACAAAGTCTTCCAAATTGGCGATTTCTTGCTGCTGTCTTTTATAGGCAGATTCTAGTTGGTTCTTCTTCATCTCATGTACTTCCAAAAATTTATCATAATCGCCAACATAACGATTTAATTCTTGATTTTCCATATGATAAATAAGATTGATTACACCGTTCAAAAAAGGGATATCATGAGAAATGAGAATAAAGGCATTTTCATAGTCGTTTAGATATCTTTTCAACCATTCAATATGCTGCTCATCAAGGTAGTTTGTCGGTTCATCAAGAAGTAAAATATCCGGTTTTTCAAGAAGCAATTTGCCGAGCAATACTTTCGTACGCTGACCGCCGCTCAAATCCATAACATCTTTTTCCAGTCCAATATCTTCAAGCCCTAAAGCTCTTGCAATTTCATCCACCTTGGCATCTATAATATAAAAGTCACGGAGTGTAAGGCTGTCTTGAATAACGCCTAATTCCTCCATCATAGCATTTAGTTCTTCTTCGGTGGCTTCACCCATATTATCGCATATATGGTTCATTCGGTCTTCCAATTCAAATAAATCAGCAAAAGCAGTATTTAAGACATCACGAATGGACATTCCTTTTTCTAAAACAGTATGTTGGTCAAGATATCCGACTTTTACATTCTTCGCCCATTCTATTTTCCCATCATCAGGCTGTAGCTTACCAGTTACAATATTTAAAAAAGAAGATTTTCCCTCGCCATTAGCACCGATAAGCCCAATATGTTCTCCTTTTAGAAGTCGAAATGACACATTATTGAAAATAGCCCTATCTCCAAATCCGTGACTTAAGTTTTGTACGCTCAAAATACTCATATAATTTCCTTTCTTATCTAGCAATTAAAGTTTTTCACAATGCTACAATTTTACACTAAAAGATATGGAAAATCAATATTTTGTTGAAGCGTTTCATGTGTTATAATACAAAAAGAGGAAAAGATAGAAACAGAGGTGCTTGTTTTTAATTTACTTGAAGATTAAATTAAGGAGACTTAGGATGAAGATTTTATTTATTTCACTGGGCTGTGACAAAAACCTAGTGGATTCAGAAGTTATGTTAGGGTTATTGGCGGGAAATGGATATACGATGACAGACAATGAGCAAGAAGCAGATATTATTATTGTAAATACCTGTTGTTTCATTGGTGATGCCAAAGAGGAAAGTGTGAATACCATTCTTGAGATGGCGGAGTTAAAAAGGACTGGAAATTGTAAAGCGTTGATTGTAACTGGTTGTATGGCACAAAGATATAAAGAGGAGGTTATCGCAGAGATACCCGAAGTGGATGGTGTACTTGGTACCAGCTCATATCCGGAAATCGTGGATACCGTTAAAAAAGTACTGGAAAAGAATAAAGTGCTGTCCTTTTATGATATGAATAAGACCGCAGAATTTAATGTGAAAAGAATGCTGACAACAGGTGGTCATTATGCACATTTGAAAATTGCCGAGGGCTGTGATAAAAATTGTACCTATTGCATCATTCCTAAAGTACGAGGCCATTATCGAAGCACACCGCTGGAAAAATTAATAGCAGAGGCAAAAGGACTTGCTGAGCAAGGGGTAAAAGAATTAATATTAGTAGCACAGGAAACAACTCTTTATGGAGTGGATTTGTATGGTGAAAAAAGCTTGCATATTTTATTAAAAGAATTGTGTAAAATAGAAGGCATACATTGGATAAGGATACAATATTGTTATCCAGAAGCAATCTATGATGAATTGATCCAGACAATGAAAGAAGAGCGAAAAGTCTGTCATTATTTGGATATTCCGATACAACATGCGAATGATGAAATTTTAAAACGAATGGGAAGAAAAACAAACAAAAAGCAGTTGACCAAAATCATTGAAAAGTTGAGAAGAGAAATACCTGATATTGTGCTTAGAACCACATTAATCGCTGGTTTTCCGGGCGAGACGAAAGAGCAGCATGAAGAGTTGATGCAGTTTGTAAATGATATGGAATTTGATCGCTTAGGAGTTTTTGCATATTCAAGAGAAGAGGATACGCCGGCAGCGATGATGGATAATCAAGTGGCAGAAGAGATAAAGCAAGAACGAAGAGAGGCGATTATGGAGTTGCAGCAAGAGGTATCTTCTGACAAGGCAGAAACGATGATTGAAAAAGTGTTAGAGGTCATGGTAGAGGGGAAGGTAGCTGATGAGCCAGCTTATGTAACCAGAACCTATGGTGATGCTCCGGGAGTGGATGGTTATTTATTCTTAAATTCCGGAGAAATGATAGAAACTGGAACCTTTTTAAACGCAAAAGTGACAGGTGCATTAGAATATGATTTGATAGGAGAGATAGCTGATGAATTTACCGAATAAACTTACCATTTTACGTGTGTGTATGATACCATTTTTTGTTTTTTTTGCATTATATGATTTGGGAACAAGCATGGGGAAATATATAGCACTGGCGATATTTATTATTGCCAGCATGACTGATTGGTTGGATGGATATATCGCAAGAAGAGATAATCTAGTAACCAATTTTGGGAAATTTATGGATCCTTTAGCAGATAAACTCCTAGTTTGTGCCGCTTTGATTTGTTTGATACAAATGAACAGATTACACAGTGTAGTGGTTATCATTATTATCAGCCGTGAATTTATTATCAGTGGTTTTCGCTTGATTGCCGCTGATAATGGAGTTGTCATTGCGGCGAGCTATTGGGGGAAATTCAAAACGGTGAGTCAAATGATAATGATTATCCTGTTACTTGGAAATTTTGGTGCTTTTTTCGGGATATTAGAGTATATTTTTATCATATTATCATTAATACTAACTATTGTTTCATTGATTGATTATTTAGTGAAAAATAAAAAAGTCTTGAATATGCAGGATTAATGATTAAAGGAGATGAAAGGGATATGGCAGCAGAAGACATGAACAAATTTGAGCTAGAAGCTGATATGACACCGGAGACACAAATCATTAAGATGCTTCGTGAAAGAGGATATTCCCTTTCAACAGCGGAATCGTGTTCGGGGGGATTGCTTTCCGCACGTTTTGTCAATATAGCGGGCATATCAGATGTGTTTAAAGCAGGTGTTATAACCTATTCTAACGAGGCGAAAGTGAAGCAGCTAAAAGTGAAGCCAGATACATTGGCTAATTTTGGTGCAGTCAGTGTCCAAACAGCAAAGGAAATGGCATTAGGTGTGGTGAAATTAGCGGAGACAGAGGTATCACTGTCAATAACCGGAATTGCCGGACCTGATGGTGGAACTGAAAATAAACCGGTAGGGCTGGTTTATATCGGTTGTTGTATTTGTGAAAAGGTGACAGTGAAAGAATATCACTTTCAGGGCGATAGACTAAAGGTACGCGAAGAAGCGGTGATAAGTGCCTTGCGATTGCTTCAAGAGTGTTTGTTGTGTCCAAAGGAAATATAAATAGGTATCCCCCAAGAATCAGGTTGAAGTGAACCCGACTTTGGGGGATATTCATTTACTTCATGAGGGACATTATTTTAATCATTTTATCCATTTGTGATAATTCTTCTTTTGATTTGCCACGTTGAAGAACGGGAAGAATTAAATTCAATTCATCTTTGGAAAAGGAAGTGCCCTCTTGTTTTGATTTATTGGCTAAAGCTAGAAAAAAAGGGACTAATTCATTTTGAGATTTGCCATTTGTTTGTTCCGTCAAATCCAAAATCATTTTTAATTTATCTTTATTAATATTTTTAAGATTAGGGTGATTAATCCAGTTGTTATTATCCATGAGTTCTCCTTTTTTAAGTATTTAATAACAGATTATATGTTTCAAATAGGGACTGTTGTTCAGGTGATAAAAAGGTTTTTAGCAGCCCCATAGGATTATTAGTATCAGCGGCTTGCCCAAACTCCGCTTTATAAGAATTATAAAGCTGGAAAGAGTTTAGAAAGTTAATCAGTAAATCTACCATATCTTTTTCCTGTTCATTACAATAATCTTGAATATCATTTAACATATCAAGTGCAGTTCCATCAGTGCTTAAATCACAAGCACTTAAGTCACTGCCAGTATTACTAAAAAAAGAGATGGTATTATTTAATTCTAAGGCTTTGGCATAGATGGCGGCAAATCGTTGGGTTGGAACGCTAATATAAGGGATGGCAGTTTTAATCATTTGTACATGGTTTTCCGATACAAGTTCATCAAGTAGGAAGTGTAAGGATTCTTTTTCATTCATATAATCATCCTTTCTAAAATGATTTTATATCATTCTATGAGTGAAATGGAGCAAATATGATGAACAAATATTTCATTATGATAAGCTTATATGAAAATGAAGCATATAATAATAGTAGCTCACTGGAGGTGATTGCTATGAAAACAAAATTAATTATAGATGGAAATTCATTTTATGAAATAGATGAGAATTGTTCAAAGAAAGAAATAGATGAGAAAAAGAGTGATGAAAGTAAGGAAGAGGAAAATCAGATAGGCTATAGTTTTAACTTTTTTGGTAAGTTAAAAAAAGAATGAACTTAATACAGAATAAAAATCCCCCTAAAATTAGGGGGATTTTTGTGAAAATAAATACAAGATGTAATTTTCTACCTAAGCAAAGAGGATTAGCATAGACTACCGCCACCACAGCAAAGAAGAAGAATGATGATAAGGAAACAACTATTATCGTTTCCGCCGCATCCACATCCGTTTCCGCCACCACCGAATCCAAAACCGTTACCACCTCCACAACAGCAAAGAAGCAGTAAAATCAATATACAGCTATTGCCACCTCCAAAACCATCATTACATCCACATCCACAATTTGTTGCTGCTAAATCACTCATGTTTGTTCCTCCAAATTTTTATTTACAATGTATCTTATGTGACACTGCTTGCCCTTGTTCCATATTTTTGAAAAGATTATCGAATATCTAAATATAGTAGAGTTTTCACTGTGTTCGGAATATTATAAATAGGGAAGAACTATAAAATGAAATTGAATAGATGATTTTATAGTTTTTAAAATAAGATATAAAAAGGAAAAGCGTATGAATCGTGTCAGAGAGATTGTTAATTGTAAGTCGACTCATCAGTTAAATAAAAAAGGGCAGGATATAGGGGTGGCAGTATTGGATACAGGAATCTGTGCCCATCCTGATTTAAAAGATAGAATTATTGTGTTTCAAGATATTATCCACGGAAAAACGGCGATGTATGATGATTGTGGTCACGGTACACATGTTTCAGGAATTAGCGGTGGTGACGGCATGGCTTCAAAAGGACAATATACAGGCATTGCACCTAAATGCAATCTGATTAGTTTAAAAGTCTTGGATCATAGGGGAAATGGCAATATTGAAGATGTATTAAAAGGGATAGAGTGGTTGGTAAAAAATAAAGAAAAATATAATATTAGAGTGGTGAATATTTCGGTCGGTATGAATCCTAAAAAAGGTGAGGAGCATAAATCAGAGCGCTTAATAGAAGGTGTAGAATACGCATGGGAAAACGGTCTAGCCGTGGTGACAGCGGCTGGGAATAATGGGCCAAAATCTCAAACGATTACCATTCCAGGAGTGAGCAAGAAAGTAATTACAGTTGGCTCTTCTGATGATCAACAAATTACCGATATGTATGGAAGAAAAAAGAGCAATTATTCCAGTCGCGGACCGACCGCTTCTTGTATATGCAAACCAGATATTGTAGCACCGGGGTCGAATATTATAGCTTGCAGCAATGCCTATTTCAAACGAGGGAGTAAGCCATACTGTGTAAAAAGCGGAACATCCATGGCGACACCGGTAGTAACAGGAGCAATCGCCTTATTATTATCAGAATATCCAGATATGAATAATTTTGAAGTGAAAATGCGATTACGAGAATCCGCAAAAGATTTGAAGTTGCCAAAAAATCAACAAGGCTGGGGGGAATTAGATATAGAAGAACTCCTTACTTATAAATGAAAAAAATATCATTAAACACAGAATATCAGATTTAATGATATTTATTTTATATTATTTTCATTCTTGTAATAGCTGTTATAAATGTTATAATACCATTATAATAAAAGGCTAACACTAACTAAAAAGTGAAATGAAAGGAAAAAAATACAAAGATGAAAAAACGTTTTAAATTTAAGGGTATATTTTCAACCTTGCTATTTTCTTACATTATCATTTTGTTGGTGCCAGGAATTTTGACTTTTGGTCTGATGGCAGCGACTTATAACTTATCGCATAAAAACAATGTTACGAAAGCGGCTGGCGAGTTGGAACGAGGTAGTGCGGTACTTGAGCGGCAGTTGGAGTTGATGGACGCTAATGCGACAGAGTTTACTTACGATTATGTGTTGGGCTGGATTCTTCAACTGAAAGAAAACGAGACCTTAGAAAAAAATATTGTTGCAGTCACGCAGTTTCGAGAGCGTTTAAATGATCGTTTTCGAGATATTGGTCTTTTGCGAAATTACTCGGTCTTATTGAATAATGAGTTGATGTTTAATCAAAGTACAATGGCAATCGGCAGTGAATTCTATTTTAACAATTACCGTAATTACGAAGAACTTTCCTATGACGAATATCGAACCCTCAGCTTTTCATCAGAAGGCGGTCGGTCGATATTGCCGCTTCAAAATATCGGTGTGGGAAGATATGAACAGCGCGCGATGACTTATAATTATTCATTTAAAAAGAATTTAACAGCAGCAGGAGAGGCAGACGCAGTGATTCAGTTTCTGATGATGGAAGATGATATAAAGGAGTTATTTTCTAGTTTGTTGGGAAATGGTGATAGTCAGGTCTTTATTATTAATCAAGAAGGACAAATTTTGGCCGGTTTATCAGGAAATAGAAAAGCGGAAATGATAACCTTGGATACCAGTAAAATGATTAGTGATAAGGGCTCTTTTAAAATGGCTCGTGATAAAGAATATTTTACAGTAGTTTACTATAAAAACATTTCGTCAGAGTTACAATATGCGGTGGCCATACCGGAACGGGTTTTATTACAGGATGTGAGAGTGCTGGCAGGGGTATTGGGGGTATTGCTTGTTGTCAGTCTATTCTTGGAACTTTTAATTGGCATTCATTTCTCTGGAAAATATGCAAGACCACTTCATAATCTATTGTTAAATATTCAATCTTTTCTCGCTCCTGAGGGGAGCATGGAAGAAACGATATTGCCGCAAGGACAACAGATATATCAGCATTTATCAGAGGGGTTTAACCAATTAGCAGAACGTAATCAAAGAATTTTTCTCAATTACCTGTATTCCGGTGAAATGAAAAACGATGAAGAAATTATAAAAGAAGCAAAAAATAGTGGCATTCGTTTTGGGGGACAAGATTATTGCGTGGTGGTTTTTGGGTTAGCTGGTGATAGTGTGAGCACCAAGTGGCATTTGGAACTAAATCGTGAGCGGACATTATTAGCGAAATCATTCATTGAATCGGATAGTTTGGTGTGTTTGTTGGGAGCGGTAGCTTTAAACGAGGAGCAGGTAGCAGAAGCCGTTGAGCATATACAAGAAATTTTAAAAGAACAAAAAATAAGAACTACAGGCATTGGTGCCGGTCGTATTTATGAGCGTGAATCAATGATTACATTCTCCTATATGCAGGCAAAAGATGCCTCCGAATTAAAAAATGGTGAGTTCATTAAATACAGCGAACTATTTTTGCAGCAAAATGTATTTGTATATCCAGAATCTTTGGCGGAAAAGCTATTGAATACTGTTAAACATGGGGAACAAAATCAGATTGAACAAATATTTTCATATATATATGAAGAAAACATTACCAGCCGTCAATTATCAAAGGCGATGGAACGGATTTTACTTTCAGCCATAGCAGCCACTTTATTTCAGCTTTATGATGATGTTGTGACAAATGAAGAAATAAGTGAAATCACAAGAGGAGTAAATCATTATTCAAATTTCTTGGCGGCACTTGAGTTATTAAAAGAACAATTTATGAAGATTTGGCAGCATCGACAGTTATCAAGGGAAGACCAGCAGGAGAAAAATAGACAGGTGCTGATGGATTATATTGATAGAGAGTATGTCGACAGTCAGTTAGGAGTGGCAAAGGCAGCGATGGATTTTTCTTTGTCGGAGGGATATTTTTCACAGTATTTTAAAGATATTGTGGGAGAGGTTTTTAGCAGTTATTTAGAACGGTATCGAATTAAAAAAGCGAAAGAATTAATATTAGAGGGTGAATTAGATATTGAACAGATAGCATCAATGGTCGGTTATAGCAGTGGAGGTACTTTCCGGCGAGCTTTTAAAAGAATGACAGGATTAACACCATCCATATGGCGAAAAGAACAATAAGATATAGGAGAATGCTTGTGAACTGGGGAAATGCTTGTTTTAAAACCTAATGAAATGTATGGTTGTGAAGGGATTGCAAGTTGATAAATATAATGCCTGCCAGTTATGATGATTACAGTAATACAAATAACCTAAGGAGGTATGAATATTCTATGAAAAAACAAACGATTCGTTTATTAGGGGTCGCGATGGCATTGGTGATGAGTGCGAGTTCACTGATAGGCTGCCAAGGGGGCACTACCAATGACACTAAGGAAACACAGGGCGAAAGTACGACCCAAAAACAAAGTGAAACCCAAAAACAAAATGAGGAAGAGGACTCAATTCTAAATCCACCAGGAACATTGCCAATAGCCAAAGAACTGATTACGCTTACAGTATTTGCGCCGGCAAATGGTGAGTTCAGTTGGGAGGATAATTTGTTTTTCCAAGAACTAGAGGAAAAAACAAATATTCGTTTAGAATGGCAAACAGCAGCAACGGGTGATAATGTAAAAGATAAAATCAGCACGATGTTTGCATCTAAGAATATGCCAGATATTATTTTAACAGGTGTGTCAGCGAGAAATAGATATGACAAAACGACAGAAGCGATGCTTGGAGCTCAAGGGCTAATCCTGCCATTAAATGAGTATATGGATACAGTTTCAGTAGGATATAAGGCAGCACTTGATGAGATGGAGGGTTTTAGAGAGTATATTACCGCACCCGATGGGCAGATTTATTCATTGCCAAACGTAGATGGAACCTTACATGTTCAATATGCAATGAAACTATGGATTAACACTCATTGGTTGGATAATTTGGGGTTAGAAATGCCGACAACAACAGATGAGTTTTATGAAGTGATGAAAGCGTTTAAGGAATTAGATGCGAATGGGAATGGGGATCCCAATGATGAAATCCCATTATCAACAGTGACTTCTGGAGCGGGAACACAGATTGATGGCTTCTTAATGAATCCATTTCAGTTGACACCGGAAAATAAAAAAATGTATATCGAAGATGGTCAAGTAGTTTATTCACCAGTTCAGGATAATTATAAAGAGGGTTTGAAGTTTTTAAATAAAATGTATGAAGAGGGAATTTTAAACAAAGAATCCTTTACTCAAGATATGGATAATCAAGTCAATATCAATGAAGCAGGGGAGCATAGTGTAATAGGAGCTTTCTTAGCACAACGGCCAGGTTATGCTTGTGATTTGAGCAGTCAGCCATATTCTACCAAATGGCAGCAATACCAACCGCTTCCACCATTAAAAGGGCCGGATGGAAATGTCGTTGCACCATGGGAACCTTATGCAATGTATCAGACTGGTATGACCTTTATATCCAGTACATGTTCAAATCCAGAAGCGGCATTTCGTTTGATTGATTACATCGCAACAGCAGAAGGAACTATGCGAGCAGCGATGGGTATTGAGGGAGTGCATTGGAATCCAGCAGAACCGGATGAATTGGGAATTGATGGAAATCCAGCAATCTATACAACAACTGATGAGAATAAAGATAATCAGTTAGGCAATCAATTAGTGGGGTTTGTTAGAACAAGAAAAATGGTAGAGGGTCTGACAACGAATCCCGATCCTTATGCGGAGGGTGTAGTACCTCTAGCAGGACGTCAAGTACTTCTATACAATGGTTCGTTGGATCATGAAAAAGTACGGCAACCATTAGACAGCGTGTTACCAGATTTATATATGTCGGAAGATCAAGCAGCAGAAATGTCTTTATTGACCACGACGATACAGGATACACAAAAAGAAGCGATGGTTCAGTTTATTACTGGAGCAAAAGATATTGATAGTGAATGGGATTCTTATATTAAAAGTCTTGAAAATGTGGGATTGAGCCGTTATTTAGAAATTTGGCAGCAGTCTTACGATAATTCAGCATTCAAGTGATAATACTAGCAGGAGGAATTGTAAATGAGAGGACATTCATCCAAAAAAGGGATTCAGGCAATGCCTGAATCCTCTGATTTTAAGTGGCAGAAAACAAAAAGAAGAATTAAAAAGCATTGGCAATTATATTTGATTTTATTCTTACCGATATTGTATTTGATTGTTTTTAAATATATTCCCATTACCGGCTCACAGATTGCATTTCGTAATTATAATTTTAAAGATGGAATTTGGGGCAGCGCTTGGGCAGGCTTGGATCATTTTGAGAAGTTTTTCAAATCCCCGCAGTTTTCAAGAGTATTGATCAATACTTTAGGACTTTCTTTATACAATATATTTGCCAGTGTGCTGCCGCCGATTGTGTTGGCGATTGCCTTGACCTATGTTGGAAATAGACGCTGGGGTAAGACTGTTCAAATGGTAACTTATATGCCATACTTTATTTCAACTGTTTTAGTTGTTGGGATTTTAACACAGATGTTATCATTAAACGGACCTGTGAATAATCTAATCGCTTCAACAGGAGCGGAAAAAATACATTTCATGGGGGACGCAGGATTATTTAAGAGCATGTATGTACTTTCCGGAATATGGCAGACAACTGGTTATAGTGCCGTTATTTATATTGCCGCCCTTGCCGCAGTGGATCAAGAGATTCATGAGGCCGCTAGGGTGGATGGAGCAACCATTTGGCGAAGAATTTATCATATTGATATTCCGAGCATTACACCGACCGCAATTATTTTGTTAATTATGGCATGTGGTAGAGTCCTTTTAGTTGGATATGAAAAAGTTCTTTTAATGCAGAATGATTTGAATATGGCAACTTCTGATATTATAACAACCTATGTATACCGGATTGGTCTTCAGTCAATGCAGTATAGTTATTCTACTGCGATTGGATTATTCCAGTCAGTTGTGTCATTAATTTTGCTAGTTATGGTGAATTATATTGCCAAAAAGACTAGTGATACAAGTTTGTGGTAGGAGGATGAGCATGAAAAAGAAAAAAATAATATCATCAGACGAACGAGGATTTGCGATTATCAATAATTTGTTTTTATTTATGGCATTTATTATTGTGGCAGCTCCAATTTTAAATGTATTAGCCTCTTCATTCTCAGAACCGGGTGCGGTTATTCAGGGCAGAGTCAGCTTTTTTCCAAAAGGATTTAACTTTGAGGCATACAAACAGATATTTCGTTCCCGAATGTTATTAATAGGATATAAAAACTCCATTTTTTATACAATATTAGGAACTATAATCAATATTGTAATGACCATTATGGCGGCTTATCCGCTATCTGTTCGAGATTTTGTGGGACGAAAGTTTTTTACTGGAATGTTTATATTTACGATGATTTTCACCGCTCCATTGATTCCGACATATTTGAATATTGAACGCTTGGGTATTTTAAATACGGTGTGGGCGATGGTATTGCCGGGGGCAATTTCAGTGTATAATTTAATTATTGCGAGAACCTTTTTCCAAAACAGTATTCCGTCAGAGATGATTGAAGCGGCCAATTTAGATGGGGCAGATGATATTCAAGTATTGTTTCATCTGATACTGCCATTATCCAAATCAATTATTGCTGTTTTAGTCTTATATTATGCGGTTGCACATTGGAATGCCTACTTTGATGCGTTTATATATTTGTCATCGGAGAGCAAATTCACATTACAGGTAGTGCTTAGAAATATTATGAGTACCGCCGCGGCATTAAAAGAAATGGCCGATGCCACGGTAGAACAGAGCAGTCGTGCAGCAATGATTGAAGTATTAAAATATGCAATTATTGTGTTTGGTAGTTTGCCGGTGATTGCGTTATATCCGTTTGTTCAAAAACATTTTGTTAAGGGTGTTATGATTGGTTCAGTGAAAGGATAAGAGATAAAATGATTAATAGAAAAGAATTAATATGCAGACACAATCCCATATTGCATCAGGTTGACGTACATTCGCCTTTGACAGTGGGGAATGGTGATTTTGGTTTTACCGCAGATGTGACAGGGCTTCAGACGTTATATTCAGATTATGAGAACACTCTCCCGCTATGCACCATGTCATCATGGGGCTGGCATACGATACCAGTTTCGGAAGAAAAAGAGCAATATACATTATCCGATTTGGTCATGACCGAATATGAATATCTTGATAGAAAAGTATATTATCCGGTGCGCAAGCAACCGGGTAATGAAATGGTATATCATTGGCTTAGAGAAAATGCACATCGAATGAGTTTGGTGAATGCGGCTCTTTGTTATCAGGGAAGTCAGATTAGAGCAGAACAATTATCAGAAATAGAGCAGGAGTTGAATTTATATGAGGGAATTATTTATAGCAATTATAAAATTTCAGATCAGCCATTAAAGGCACAGACAGCTTCTCATTTTGAACGTGACAGCTTTGCCTATTCGTTGACGGGAAGTGAAGAGATACTGCAAGATATCAGTGTTAAGTTTTCCTTTCCGTATGGTTCACCAAACATATCAGGTGCGGATTGGCAGGCGAATAAAGCAAATAAAACAGAAGTGATTGAGATAACAGCAGATTTTATCTTGCTGAAACGAAGTGTGGATAGAGATGTATATTGGGTTAAAATTGGGGTTCAAGGAAACTTGGGGGGAAAAGTAGATTTCGTTCTGTCTGAGAATACAGTAGAGATGTCTTGTAATGCGATGGCTAAAAGTCTGTTTTTCACTGTTTCGTTTTACCAGTCTGAAGCGGATATTAAGGAAACAATCACCGCAAACCAAGTTTTTGAAAGCTCAAAGGATGGTTGGCAGCAATTTTGGGAAAAGGGCGGAATCGTAAAACTACATGAAAGTGAGGATCCGCGAGCCGAGGAATTAGAAAGAAGAATTATATTGTCACAATATTTGTTATTGGTAAACTCTAGCGGCAGTATGCCGCCACAAGAAACCGGAATGACCTGTAATAGTTGGTATGGAAAGTTTCATCTGGAAATGCATTTTTGGCATAGCGCATGGTTGGGCTTGTGGGGACATGGTAAACGTTTGGAGAAAAGTGTAGGCTGGTATCAAAAACGCCTTGAGGAGGCGAAGGAGAATGCAGCACGCAATCAATATAAAGGGGCTAGGTGGCCGAAAATGGTTAGTGAAGAGGGCATTGATTGTCCATCACCCATTGCGCCATTATTAATCTGGCAACAGCCGCATATTATCTATATGCTGGAACTCATTTATCAGGAGAATACGCAAGCTGAAATTCTTAACAGCTATTGGGAGTTAATTGAGCAGACAGCAGAATTTATGGCAGACTTTGCGGTTTATGATGAAATAGATGAATGTTATCATTTATTGCCACCTCTGATACCGGCTCAAGAGAGGTATAATGCTGAAAAAGTGAAAGACCCGACCTTTGAAGTGGAGTATTGGCGTGTAGGCTTGGAGATTGCCTCACAATGGGCGACCCGTGTTGGTGATAATGAAAAGGCCAATCAGTGGCATGAAATCAGTCAGAAAATGGCAATGCCTTATATTTTCAATCAACTTTATCAAGGACATGCAAATTGTGATACAACCTATGAAGAGGTGAACGAGGATCACCCGTCAATGACAGGAGCGATGGGATTATTGCCAGGAGAACGCCTAGATAGGCAGATTATGAAGAATTCATTTATGAAAATATTGGATTGTTGGGATTACGAATCGTTGTGGGGCTGGGATTTTGCGATGCTCGGTATGACGGCAGTGCGGCTGGGAGAACCGGAGCTGGCACTGGATATTATTTTAAAGGAAACGGAAAAAAATACTTATGTAGTGAGCGGTAATAATAATCAGAAAACACGTTCGGACTTACCTTTATATCTTCCGGGAAATGGTTCACTTCTTTTGGCAATGGCACTTTTTTGTGCCGGTTCAGTAAACAGTAACCAAGAATGTCCGGGGTTCACGGTGGACGGTAGATGGAAAGTGGAATATGAGGGAATTCGCCCATTTATTAAGTAAAGATTGGGAAGTGGAATAGTTAGCAGATATAAAGGAGACGGATATGAAATATTGGGAAAACGGAGTCCTGCAAGTAAGTGAAAATGGCAAGTATTTGACAAATGGTGAGCAGCCCTTTTTCTGGCTTGGAGATACAGCGTGGTTAATGCTGCAGCAATGCTCTTTAGAAGAAACGAAAATTTATTTGAAAAACCGCAAAGAAAAAGGGTTTAATGTGATTCAATCAACCTTAATTCATCGAATGCCGGGAGAGGGAACAAGCAGCTTGGCGACTGTAAAAAAAGATATTATGACAGAGGAATACTGGCTTCATTGTGATAAGGTGATTAAAATGGCAGAAGAGCTAGGGTTATATATGGGGCTTTTACCAACATGGGGAAGCATTGTAAAAGCGAAAATACTAACGGCTGACAATGTTGAACGGTATGCAAACTTTTTAGGTGAGCGCTATGGTCATTGTTCAAATATTATTTGGATCCTAGGTGGTGATATTCGCGGTAGTGACGGACTTGATGTATACCCTAAGTTTGGCAGACGCTTAAAAGAGTTAATGCCTGATAAACTAATAGCCTATCACCCGTTTGGCAGAACCGCTTCTTCACAGTGGTTTCATCATGAAGATTGGTTGGATATTAATATGTTCCAGTCAGGTCATCGTCGATATAATCAGGCTTCTTTAGGGGAGTGGGATGATAATGCTCATAAGGAAGAGTTTTTCGGTGAGGATAGTTGGCGATACGTGGAGCGAGATTATACTTATCAACCGGCAAAGCCAACTTTAGATGGGGAACCATCCTATGAACAGATTCCGCAAGGGTTACATGATCCGAGTCAGCCATATTGGCAAGCATGTGATGTTAGACGCTATGCCTATTGGTCTGTTTTCCAAGGGGCGGCTGGACATACTTATGGAAATAATGCGGTTCAACAGTGTTATATCGGTGATGGAAATGGTAATTATGGTGTCAAGGAAGTATGGCAAGATGCCATTCATCATGAGGGAGCAGGACATTTACAGCATTTGAAGAATTTAATGCTCAGTGTTGATTATATCAATGGAAGAGCGGCAGAAGAGTTATTATTATCCGGTCAAAAAGAGAAGTATGAAAGAATTGCCATATTTGCTGGCCATAATTTTATTTTTTGCTATGATTATATGGGGTGTGAATTTACATTGGATATCTCCGCATATCGGGGAGTATCATTAGATGCGTATTGGTTTGAGCCGGTCAGCGGCGTGTATAGTTATTTACAAGAGGTGACAGGGCTAGATAAATTAACCGTAAAACCAGTGGCAAAATATGTGGGGCAAAATGACTGGGTGTTGGTAATTAAATCGTGTGAAATCTAATTATGGATAGGATATGAAATTATAATAATAGAATAGTAAGCGATACAAGGGATACCATCTCATCAAAAAGCGGTATCCCTTATCTGTTTCTCTCTCAATTCTTGATTTGGCCGTATTTTTGATATATAATAAAATATGAAAATTTAAGTAAAGAAAGTGAGATGTGAATAAATTTAAAAACGAAAAAAATCTAATTAAGGATACGGCTAAAAGATATATAGAAAAAAGGGAGGTTCTGTCCATGCTTGAAAACTTTATCAATACAAGAGCAAAAGCATTCACGGTTTTTTTGTTCTCCGTAATATCACAGGGAATTTTAGTAATCTCAACACAATTTGCAGTTATGATCTGTTCAAAATGGTTTGGGGTGATTGTCGGAATTATCTTTATGTTTTTAGCGATGCTACTACATTTGTTGGCAAAGAAATGGTCGTTCTTTTATATATTCAGTTTTTTGTTTAATTTTATCGGTTGTGGTTTTTCTGTTTCGGCTTATTATCTCACAAAAGAGTTGCCGATAAATTTCTTTACATTGGTCATTGCAGCGATACCGGCTGGTGTAATACTGATATTTATTTATCTTATGCTGCAAACATTTTCAAAAACAAAAAAAGCAACGCTTTCTATGGTAACGATTTTGAATTTTGTGTTATTAGTGGTCGCAGTTATTTATTGGATTAAAACGGATGAACTCTTTTTTAGCTTTGGATTCTTCAGCTTGTTGATACCATTATTTTTTATCTGTGTTTTTGGTGTTGCAATCAATCATGATGAGCGACCTGTTCTCAGAGATATTTCATATGGCAGCTTTGGGGCATTCGTTATGTTGACTGTTGTGGTTCTCGTGATTTTATCGGAAGGCGATGTTTTAGAGATAGGTGATTTGAGTATTGGTAGGAATAAGAAAAAAGTGAAGAAACGATAAATGTTGTAAGGGGCAGGGCAAACTATTTTAGCTTCCTGCCTTTTTTAAAAGTTGAAAACATATTAAAAAGGTATGTTTAGTGAAAAATAATTGACAACAGAAAATCAGAGGATTATAATAGGCTTATAAAAAGAAATTGAGGAGGCATTTTTGTGAGCAATATATATAATAATATTACAGAGTTAATTGGAAATACACCTATTGTACATTTACAAAAGATAGAAAATGAGTTTAAGTTAAAGGGAAAAATCTTTGCCAAGTTAGAATATTTTAATCCCGCCGGAAGTGTAAAAGATAGAATTGCCCAAGCGATGATTAAAGCGGCAGAAGAAAAAGGGCTTTTAAAAGCAGGCTCAACCATTATTGAGCCAACAAGTGGGAACACAGGGATTGGTTTGGCATCTATCGCAGCAGCGAAAGGATATAAAGCGATATTCACTATGCCGGAGACGATGAGTGTTGAGCGGATAAAGCTTTTAAAAAGTTACGGTGCGCAAGTCGTTTTAACAGAGGGTGCCAAAGGCATGAAAGGGGCAATAGAAAAGGCGATTCAATTAAGCGAAACAATAGAAAATGCCTTTATACCGAGTCAATTTGAAAACACGGTCAATCCAGCGGTTCATAAAGCGACTACAGGGCCAGAAATTTACAAGGATATGGATGGACAGTTAGATTATTTTGTGGCTGGAATCGGAACCGGAGGAACAATTTCAGGAGCCGGTGCTTATTTAAAGTCTAAGAATTCAAGTTTAAAAGTAGTTGCGGTGGAGCCTGCCGATTCTCCAGTATTATCCCAAGGAAAGCCAGGCCCTCATAAAATTCAAGGAATTGGAGCAGGATTTATACCGAACACATTAAATGTGGAAATTTATGATGAAATTATAACCGTCGAAAATCAAAAAGCCTTTGAAACTGGCAGAATGATTGCTCAAAAAGAGGGAATATTAGTGGGGATTTCTTCCGGTGCCGCTTTGTATGCGGCGATTCAAGTGGCGAAGCGAGAGGAGAGTGACGGAAAGAATATAGTGGTTGTTTTTCCGGATACTGGTGAACGGTATTTGTCGACACAGTTATTTGAAGATTAAAATCATGCGGATAGATGTATATATTTCATACATCTATCTTTTTTTATATTGATGAATAAGGGCATATATTAGAAAATATCGACATTGACAGAAAACCTAATATTGTATACAATAATACAATAGTGAAAAGTTCTAAATATTAAACAGAAAGAGGGATAATTATAGAAAACGGAAAATTACGAATGAATAGCAGTACAAATTTATTACAGCTTGAGGAATATTTATATCATTTAGTGGATATAGAAGAGCCAAACACCTATCGGAATCTATTTCCGTATGAAGAGATACCTAAGATAGCGTTTAATGACCGAATTGTGCCGCATCAAATGCCAGAGGATATTTGGATTACAGACACCACATTTCGTGATGGGCAGCAATCAAGAGAACCTTATAGTGCCGAGGAAATCGTTACCATCTATGATTATTTACATAAACTTGGTGGTACGAAAGGAATTATTCGGCAGAGTGAATTTTTTCTTTATAGCAAAAAGGATAGGGATGCTGTTTATAAGTGCTTGGAGAGGGGATATGAATTTCCTGAAATCACAAGCTGGATAAGGGCCAGTAAAAAGGATTTTGAATTAGTAAAGGAACTGGGATTAAAAGAAACGGGAATTTTAGTTAGTTGTTCTGATTATCATATTTTTTATAAATTAAAAATGACCAGAAAACAGGCGTTGGAGCATTATTTAAGTGTGGTAAAAGAATGTTTGGAAACTGGGATAAGCCCAAGATGTCACTTGGAGGATATTACTAGAGCGGATATCTATGGTTATGTCATTCCCTTTTGTTTAGAGTTGATGAAATTGATGGAACAGTATCAAATTCCGATTAAGATTAGAGCCTGTGATACGATGGGATATGGGGTGAATTATCCAGGAGCAGTTATTCCAAGAAGTGTACCGGGAATTATTTATGGCTTACAAAATCATGCTGGTGTACCCTCAGCGATGCTTGAATGGCACGGACATAATGATTTTTATAAAGCCGTTTCCAATTCAACAACAGCATGGTTATATGGTGCGAGCGGGGTTAATTGTTCTCTTTTTGGCATCGGGGAAAGAACAGGAAATACACCTTTAGAAGCGATGGTGTTTGAATATGCGCAATTAAGAGGGACCTTAGATGGAATGGAAACAACAGTAATCACCGAAATAGCGAATTATTTTGAACAAAAATTAGGGCATAAAATACCGCCGATGACTCCTTTCGTAGGCAGTAACTTTAATGTGACCAGAGCGGGCATTCATGCTGATGGCTTATTGAAAAATGAAGAGATTTATAACATTTTCAACACCGAGAAATTCTTAGATAAACCAGCTATTGTGGCGGTATCAAACACTTCTGGTTTAGCCGGTATTGCTCATTGGATTAATGTACATTATCAGTTAAGAGAAGAACAGCTTTTAACAAAACACTCTCCTTTGGTAAACACATTAAAAGTATGGGTGGACGAGCAATATGATAATGGACGGGTAATTTCTTTGACGGATAAAGAATTAGAAAAACAAGTGGCTTATACTTGTCAGATGTTAGGGATTGATTTATAATTTAATTAATATGTTTCAAGAAAAGCATTTTATAAGATGGTAGGAGGAAAATCCGTTGAGTAATTATGAGGGTCAAAAGGAAGATACTGATAAATATTCTCTTCGAGGGCGAGTGTTTAAAAAAATTCGTGGAGATATTCTAATCGGAAAATACAAAGAAAATGAAGAATTAAAAGAAACGGCAATCGGAACAGAGTTAGGAGTGAGTCGGACGCCGGTTCGGGAGGCACTTCGTCAATTAGAATTGGAAGGGCTTATAAAAATAATTCCCAATAAAGGTGCATATGTCACTGGTATAACCGAAAAAGATGTAATGGATATTTATAAAATCAGAGCGAAGCTAGAGGGGCTTTGTGCGAGATGGGCAACCGCTTCCATTACTTCAGAGCAAATAGAGCAGTTAGAGGAGATCACATATTTATCAGAATTTCATGCGAAAAGACAGAACTTTGAACAAGTATTTGAGTTAGATAGTCGTTTTCATGAAATATTATATATTGCTTCTAATAGTAAGATACTGGATCATGTATTGACAGATTTCCATGCTTATGTGCAAAGAGTGCGAAGAATGACAATCTCATCACCAGTAAGAGCGCCCCAGTCAAATGAGGAGCATAAGCAGATATTAGAGGCGATTAAGGAAAAAAATCCAGATAAAGCGGAAGAGTTGGCGACCACACATATTATGAATACGATAAAAAGTATTGATTTATATAATTTGGAGCAGAATTTAGACAATCAAGAATAACCGAAAAGAGGAGAAAAAATATGGAAAGAATTAAGATGATCACCCCATTAGTAGAGATGGACGGAGATGAAATGACTCGTATCCTTTGGGATATGATAAAGGAAGAATTGTTATTACCTTATATTGATTTGAACACAGAATATTATGATTTAGGACTTGAGTATAGAAATGAAACCGATGATAAAGTGACATTTGCTTCAGCCGAGGCAACTAAAAAATATGGTGTTGCGGTAAAGTGTGCGACGATTACACCGAATGCGGATCGAATGAAAGAATATACCTTAAAAGAAATGTGGAAAAGTCCCAATGGAACCATTCGAGCGATTTTAGATGGAACCGTTTTTAGAACACCAATAGTTGTGAAAGGTATCGAACCTTGCGTGAAAAATTGGGCCAAGCCAATTACGATTGCCAGACACGCATATGGCGATGTATATAAGGGGGCAGAGATAAAAGTTCCCTCAAAAGGAAAAGCAGAGCTTGTCTTTACGGCAGAAGATGGAACCGTGATAAAAGAAGAAATACATAGCTTCACAGGTGCGGGTATTTTGCAGGGAATGCACAATACAAATGAGTCTATTTCTAGCTTCGCAAGAAGCTGCTTTAACTACGCTTTAGACTTAAAGCAAGACTTATGGTTTGCGACTAAAGATACGATTTCTAAAAAATATGACCATACATTTAAAGATATTTTCCAAGATATCTATGAGGCTGAATATGATGATAAGTTTAAGGCGGCAAATATTGAATATTTTTACACTTTGATTGATGATGCGGTGGCAAGAGTGATGAAATCTGAGGGCGGATATATTTGGGCTTGTAAAAATTATGATGGTGATGTGATGAGCGATATGGTTTCCTCTGCTTTTGGTTCTTTGGCGATGATGACATCTGTATTGGTCACTCCTGATGGGAAGTTTGAATATGAAGCGGCACACGGAACAGTACAACGTCATTATTATAATCATTTGGACGGAAAAGAAACTTCAACAAATTCAGTGGCGACTATTTTTGCATGGACAGGTGCGTTGAATAAGCGGGGAGAATTAGATGGAAACACCGAATTGTCAGAGTTTGCAGTAAAACTTGAAAAAGCGTGTTTGAAAACGATTGAAGATGGAAAGATGACAAAGGATTTGGCTTTGATAACGAGTATTGAGAATCCGACTGTTTTAAATAGTTATGGTTTTATTAAGGCGGTTAGAGAGACTTTTGAAGCCTTATAGGAAAATGATGAAGTAGAGGATAGAATGTTAATGAATACCGGGGGAATATCACTTTGTTGAGGAGCGATATTCCCCCGGTATTTAATTTTATATTGGCTGATTCATAAAAAGGGGCATCTAATTTTATAATTTATAGGTCTCTTTGATTATTTGTGCGACCGCTGTTGGTGATAACGTGGAGTTATCAATTTTGATATAATTCTCAAATGTAATTTCTCCATCATTACTAACACAACGATGGTTTTTATCATCCATAAGAAGTAGTTGATTGGAAAAATCTACATTACGTTTGGAGGCTTTATGATGGAGGCGATTTTGTGTGCTATTTCTTTGTAAGCGAATATCTTGCGGGGCTACTAATTCAGCATAATAGATATCAGCATTATATTTTTTGAAAATATCACGAACATATGCGATATAATCCCAATCGGATTGCTGATCAAATGCCCATAGGAAAGTAAAAATCATACCATAACAATCAGAAGCAGCAAAATCTTTAAAAATTATATCACGCAATTTATTGACGGTATCGCGTTGACGGTGTCCAAAGATTTCGATTACTGGTTCAATCGTCATATGATTATGAAATAGGCGTAAATCAGTAATATTCATAAGTTCTTGTCCAACAGTCATTTTACCGACAGCGGTATTTCCAAATAAAAATAACAGTTTCATAGCATAATTCCCTCATTTCTTCTGTTAATAATTGAGTACAGTTTACTATGCGTTGGAATAAAAAGCAAGTATGTTTTAATTATGCCATTGTATTAGATTTTCACAGGTGAATTACCAATAGATGATAGCATTTAGGGGCTATAAAATAATAATTGTTTTTTTTGACAATCTGTGATAAAATATGTTTACAAATAGAATTCATTTTATGTGTTCACACATAAGTAAAGCCCCCAAAGTGTCAGCTTTGGGGGCTTTTGCTAATTGTAATTCTAATATCTGTTGTTTATCCATTTGCATATGTAATAACTTAATATAGAGGATAGTACAGATATTAGCAAGGTGTTAATAGAATCCATTTTGTGCTCACCTCCTCCCTGCCTGAATTACAACAGCACTTTTATTATAGCGCAAAACAAGAATATATACAATAAGTTGCTCTTGAATTGGCAAAACAAAACTTGAAATAATTTTCAGAATAATATATAATATGGTTGTAGGGAATCCAATAGAAACGATTAGATTATTACCTTTTAGATTTTGTTGACAAATACACTTTAGTGCGTTACAATACTACTAGAATAAAAAATAAATGCAAAGAAGTGGAGAGTAGTATATTTTAGATTCCAAGAGACGTCATGGTTGGTGAGAATGGCGATGAAGAAATATATGAAACACCCCACGGAGCAGGACACCGAAAAAGAAAGTAGGCTGTTCCCGAATATCATCGGTTAACATGATAAGGTATGACCTATACAAGGGAGTACCTAATAAGGTAAATACTGCGAAGTATTTATGAAATAAGGTGGAACCACGAAATTACACTCTCGTCCTTTAGTAGTCTAGGCTGAGAGTTTTTTTAATACCAGGAGGTAAATATTATATGGCGAGTTATAAATTAGCGACCCCAGAGGGAACAAAGGATTATTTATTTAATGAAGTGACGTTAAAGAATAAAATAGCAAACAAGTTTCGAGAGTTATTTTATAAACATTCATATCATGAAGTCATCACACCAGGATTGGAATATTTAGATGTGTTTCTTGCCAAAGGACATGGGCAGCCAATCGAAGATTTGTATAAATTGGTGGATAATCATGGACGTTTGATGGTACTTCGCCCAGATTCAACAACACCAATCGCGAGATTATGTGCGACTAGATTAAAAGAAGAAACCTTACCCTTGCGGTTATTTTATGACCAAAATGTATATGCTTATACAAGACAAATGAGGGGCTATAGCAATGAAGTGCGACAAACAGGAATAGAGTTAATCGGAAGCGGTTCCAGTAAGTCCGACTTAGAAATCTTATATTTGGCAGTTCAGGCACTAGAAGAAATTGCTCCTTGTAAATTTAGAATAGAAATAGGGCATATCGGCATTTACAATAGCTTGATAGAAGCCTTAAATGTGACCGAAGATATTCAAGAGGAGATTCGTCAATGTATAGAGAGTAAAAACTATCCGGCATTAAATGAGCGTTTGGATAAGCTAGGAAGTGGCGGTCAGATAGAATTAATAAAACGTTTGCCGCGCTTATTTGGTGAAGAAGTATTTGAAGAAGCAGAGGATTTGTTTCAAAATGAAAAAACAGCAGAAACGATAAAGTATTTAAAAGAAATATATGATAAAGTAAAACAGATGAGTACAACAGGCAGTATTTCTGTAGATTTTGGGATTGTAAACAGCAAGGACTACTATACAGGAATGGTATTTAAAGGATATCTGGAGGACTTTGCCGGGGAAGAAGTATTATCCGGAGGCAGGTATGACAATCTCTTACAATGCTTTGGCAAACAAGCGGAAGCAGTTGGATTTTCAATAAATGTCGATGTAGCGACAAAGGTTTTAATGAATCAAAAACGGGAAATACGCCGTCCCTGATATTTTACTTTTTATAGAAGATGGTTACGAGGTACAAGGATTTTCACACTTAAAGCAACAAGGGGAAAGATATAGGGTGGAGCATTGTTTATTAAAAGACAAAGAGGCGGCGATAATATATGCAAAAGCGAAAAATATACCTCATGTACACATTGTGGGTGAAAAATTAGAGTGTATAAATTTATAATAAGGGGGGCAATTATGAAACCGATAAGAATAGCGTTGACAAAAGGTAGATTAGAGAAAGATACGATAAAAATTTTTGAAAAAATGGGATTTTCATGTGAGAGTTTAAAAAACAAAGGAAGAAAATTAATAGTTCCTATTGATAACCAATCCTTTGAAGTCGTATTAGCAAAAGCGGCAGATGTAATTACTTATATCGAACATGGAGTTTGTGATATCGGCATTGTTGGAAAAGATACTATTATGGAGTATCAGGGTTCTTTTTTTGAAATGTTAGATTTGGGATTTGGAAAATGTAAATTTGCGTTGGCAGTAAAAGAAAATACCGATTTTTATGCTGGATATCAAGAAAAAACCATAGCGACAAAATATCCTCATATAGCGAAAGAGTATTTTAAAAGAAAAGGAATGGATGTCCGAATTGTAAAGATAGAGGGGTCGGTGGAGCTCGCTCCGTTATTAGAGTTGGCGGACGGAATTGTTGATATCGTGGAAACTGGTATTACTTTAAAAGAAAATGGATTGAGTGTAATTGAAGATATCGCCGATATATCAGCAAGGGTTATTGTAAATACAATAAGCATGAAGATGCACAAAAAAGAAATAGAAGTTCTTTTAATGGAGATGGAAAACACTTTGAAAATGCCAGAGAATTGAGTAGGAGATTTGAAATGATGAAAATAATTGAGGTCAATGGAACAGATGAAAAAGAATATATCAAAAAGCTGAAAGAGAGAGCCGTTCAGGTCAATCAAGATGTGACTGATGCGGTCAGCAAAATCATTGAAGAGGTAAGAATAAATAAGGATAAAGCGGTGAAAGAATATACTATCAAATTTGACGGTATTGCACCGAGGCAACTGGAAGTTTCCCAAGCGGAAATGAAGCAGGCCTTATTAGAGGCTGATAGTGAATTTGTAACAGCACTGGAAAATGCGATTAAAAATATAGAAGAGTTTCATGCAAGACAAAAACAACAAAGTTATATTGATACCAAATCAAACGGTGTGATATTAGGCCAAAGAGTGCGAGGTTTGGATAAAGTGGGGATTTATGTTCCCGGAGGAACAGCGGCATATCCGTCTTCCGTATTAATGAATGCGATACCGGCGAGAATTGCTGGTGTAAAAGAAATTATTATGGTTACACCACCATTAAAAGATGGAACCGCAAATAAAGAAATCTTAGCGGCGGCGGCTTTGTGTAATGTGGATCGAGTCTTTTTGGCTGGCGGAGCCCAGGCAGTAGCCGCATTAGCTTATGGAACAGAAACAATTCCCAAGGTCGATAAAATTGTTGGACCAGGCAATATCTATGTGGCGACAGCGAAGCAGCTTTTATTTGGTGTTGTAGATATTGATATGATAGCAGGGCCGAGTGAAATCTTAGTATTGGCAGATGAAACTGCAAATCCAGAGTATTTGGCCGCCGATTTGATGAGTCAGGCGGAGCATGATACCCTTGCTTCAGCGATATTAGTAACAACATCAAAAGAAATTGCGTCAGAAACCCAAAGGGCTTTAGCAAGACAGCTAAAAAAATTAGAACGAGCGGATATTATTAAGGCCTCTCTTGAACATTATGGTTGCATATTCATTTGTAAAACGATAGAGGAAGCGCTTCAAATGGCAAATGATTTTGCCCCAGAGCATTTAGAAGTGGTGCTGCGTGATCCGATGCAGTATCTTGGCAGATTGGATAATGCTGGATCAATCTTCCTAGGACAATATTCACCGGAACCGCTGGGAGATTATTATGCTGGTCCAAATCATGTATTGCCAACCAGTGGAACCGCAAGGTTTTTTTCACCATTGTCAGTGGATACTTTTGTAAAAAAATGCGGCTTTATTTATTATACCAAGGAAGCCTTAGAAGAAGCAAAAGATGATATTGTATGCTTGGCGAAAAAAGAGGGGCTAACCGCACATGCGAATGCAATAACGGTCAGATTTGAACAGATAGGAGAAGAATAATGGCATATAAAATAAATAAGCGCATCAAGAACATGCTGCCCTATGCACCCATTGATGGTGAGTATGAAATCCGTTTAGATGCAAATGAATCCTATTTTCCATTACCAGAAAAATATGTGGAGAAAGCCTTTAAAATGTTGGAGAAAACGCCCTTACATCGCTATCCAGACCCTTATGCAAAAGAGCTTTGTAAAAAAGCTGGAAAGCTGTATAATATTAGTCCCGAAAGAATTACCGCCGGCAACGGCTCAGATGAATTAATCGCTTTAATCATCAGCACCTTTTTTGAAAAAGAAGAGGAGATGGCAACTTTTGAACAAGATTTTTCCATGTATCGCATATATGGAGAAATATATGGCATAAAACAAACTGTGCTGCCAAAAAAGAAAGATTTAACGATTGATGTGGAACAAACCATTCAATATATAAATGAAAATGAGGTGAAAGGGTTGATTTTTTCCAATCCCTGTAATCCTACTTCATTAGTATTAGCGAGAGAAAAGGTAGTGCAGATAGTGGAGGCGGTGGAGGCACTTGTCATTGTAGATGAGGCTTATATGGACTTTAGTGACCAATCTATTTTGAACGTAATAGATAAGTATGACAATCTGATAGTCTTAAAGACTTGTTCTAAAGCAGTTGGAATGGCCGGAATACGTTTAGGCTTTGCGATGGCAAATCAAAGGATAACGAAAGCATTGCGGGCGGTAAAAGCACCCTATAATGTCAACACATTCACTCAAAGTATAGGAACTGCATTGCTTGAGGAGAAGAGTTATCTTGAAAACTGCAGCAAGGAATTGACCAATGCCAATAAAGCATTTTATGAAAATTTGAAAAAGTGGAATGAAATATATAAGCTATTTGAAGTGATATATCCCCCAGAAACTAATTTTGTATATATAAAAAGTTCAAAAGCTGCCGAGATATTTGAACTTTTGCTGGAACGCTCCATTGCGGTTCGATGTTTTCAAGGATATTTAAGAATTACGGTTGGAAATGAAATTGAGGTAAAGATGATATTAGAAGCATTAATTGATATCGCGAAAAAAAATTATAATTTATAAAGTAAGGAGAAAAATATATGAGAACGGCTATAATCGAAAGAAATACAAAAGAAACTCAAATAAAGGTTTGCCTTAATTTGGATAATGCCGAAGATAAAGGAAATATTAATACTGGCATTGGTTTTTTTGACCATATGCTAACAGCTTTATCGGTGCATAGCGAAATCGGATTATCCGTGCAGTGTGAGGGAGATACTTATGTGGACTGTCACCACACGATTGAAGATGTGGGAATTGTTATTGGTATGGCATTTGCTAAAGCATTGGGGGATAAAATGGGTATTGCCCGTTATGGCAGTGCTTATATACCGATGGACGAAGCGTTGGCATTTTCGGTAATTGACATCAGTCAAAGACCTTATCTGGTTTTTGAGGGAGAGTTTAGCGGCGATAAAATTGGTGAAATGGATACTCAAATGGTGGAAGAATTTTTTAGAGCATTTGCAGTATGGGCAGGGGTGACTTTGCATGTGCGTATTCTATATGGAAAAAACGACCATCATAAAGCGGAAGCAGCATTTAAAGCGTTTGCTCATGCGATGAAGAGGGCAATTCGTCCATTAAACGCTTCAGCAGTATTGACAACTAAAGGAGTGTTATAAAATGATTGCGATTATAGATTATGGAGCTGGAAATCTTTTTTCCGTTAAGAACGCATTAGACTATTTAAATATTCCAAATATCATAACCGACAATCCGCAGGAAATGAAAAAGGCAGATAAATTAATATTACCGGGAGTAGGGGCTTTTCCAATGGCAATGAAAAAGCTAAAGGAAAAAAATTTGGTCGAAGTATTAAAAGAACAGGCTAAGCAAAAACCATTGTTGGGCATCTGCCTTGGGATGCAGCTACTTTTTGAGGAGGGTTTTGAATTTGGCCAAACCCAAGGATTAGGATTGATACAAGGGAAAGTGGATACGATTGTAACCGAATATAAAATTCCTCATATGGGCTATAATGAACTGGAAAAGAATATGGAGTCCCCATTGCTGGCAGGAATTTCAGAGGGCGATTGGGTGTACTTTGTTCACTCCTACATGGTTTATACTGCTCCTGAAAATGTGGGTGCTTATTGTGAATATGGGGGGAAGATTCCAGCCATTGTGCAAGATAATAAATATGTCTATGGAGCACAATTCCATCCGGAAAAAAGTGGTGATACCGGAATTCAGATTTTGAAAAATTTTGGACAATTATAAAAAATAGAGTGAGAAAGGGGATAAGCATGATTATTTTTCCAGCGATAGATATTTGTCAAGGTAAATGTGTTCGTTTGACACAAGGAGATTTTAACACCACAAAACAAGTGGCCGAAAATCCATTAGAAACTGCTCTTACTTTTGAACAAAGTGGTGCAAAATGGTTACATATGGTTGATTTAGACGGAGCAAAAGATGCCGCCCAACCAAATAAAAAGATATTTTTAGAATTGGTGAAAAAGACGCAGATGAGTATACAGCTAGGCGGCGGTATCCGAAATTTGAATATTGCCGAAGATTATTTGGAGGCAGGAGTCAAACGCATCATTATTGGTTCAGCAGCACTAAAAAATCCTCAGTTGGTAAAAGATTTAGTGAAAGAATATGGTGAGCGAATTGCGGTAGGCATTGATGCGAAGAATCAAATGGTGCAGACAGAGGGCTGGTTGGAGAGCAGTGATGTTCATTACTTAGACTTGGCAAGAGAAATGGCTGATGCCGGAGTTCGTTATATCATATATACCGATATTTCTAAGGACGGAACATTAAAAGGGCCGAATTTGAATGAGTTAGAAGCAATTCACAATGCCGTTTCTGCCAATATAATCGCATCAGGTGGAATTAGCAATATTTATGACATTCAAGAGCTGAAAAAACTGGGCTTATATGGAGCGATTTGCGGCAAATCAATTTATGAAAAAACGTTAGATTTAAGCGAAGCGATAAAAATAGGAAATGAGGGATAGCGATGTTGGCAAAAAGAATTATTCCCTGTTTAGATGTCAAAGATGGCAGAGTGGTGAAAGGGATAAAATTTATCGGTTTAAAAGATGTAGGAGATCCGGTCGAATGTGCTAGAAATTATAACCAGCAAGGGGCTGACGAAATTGTTTTTTTAGATATTACTGCGACCTATGAAAATCGTGATACGATTGTCGAAGTGGTGGAAAGGGCGGCCAAAGAAATTTTTGTACCATTGACGGTAGGCGGCGGTATTCGCACGATTGAAGATTTTACAAAATTACTTCGAGCGGGGGCGGATAAGATTTCAGTAAATTCTGCTGCCGTAAAAAATCCAGCTTTAATTCAAGAAGCGGCGGATAAATTCGGCAGTCAATGTGTTGTAGTAGCGATTGATGTAAAGCGGATAGATGGACAGTTTCGAGTGGTAACAGCAGGCGGGAGAATTGATACCGGACTGGACGCAGTTGAATGGGCCAAAAGAGTTGAAGAGCTAGGAGCAGGTGAGATTTTGCTCACTTCTATGGATGCGGACGGCACTAAGCAAGGATTTGATGTGGAAATATTAAATGAAATAGGTAAAGTGATTAGTATTCCAATCATAGCTTCTGGCGGCTGCGGAACCTTAGAGCATTTTTCAGAAGTATTTCAACAAACAAATGCCGATGCGGCACTTGCCGCCTCCCTATTTCATTATGGGGAATTGACCGTGGGTGAGGTAAAAGAGCATTTGCAAAAAAAAGGAATTGCCGTAAGGATGACGAAATAATACTGGGAGGTATAGCACAGATGGAGCAGGATATAGAAAAGTATTTCAAAAAGGCGGAGCTGCTTCCGGTGGTGGTAGTTGAAGAAGCTACGAATGAAGTATTGATGTTAGCTTATATGAATAAAGACAGTTTGAAAAAAACATTAGCAACAGGATACACATGGTTTTATTCTAGGTCAAGACAGGAATTGTGGAATAAAGGGGCTACAAGCGGACATTTACAACAAGTGATTTCCATATATGAGGATTGCGACCAAGACACCCTTTTAGTAAAAGTGAAGCAGATAGGAGCAGCTTGTCATACTGGCAATAAGACTTGTTTTTTTAAGCAAATTAAATAGAGAGGGAAAAATTAGATGGAAAAACAAAATGTAATTTATGAGTTATACGAGATAATAAAGCAGCGAAAAGAGGAGCCACAAGAAAAATCTTATAGCAGTTATCTTTTTGAACAAGGATTAGATAAAATTCTAAAAAAATGCGGTGAAGAAAATGCTGAAATGCTGATTGCGGCCAAAAATCAAGATAAAGAAGAGCTGGCTAATGAAATATGCGATTTACTTTATCATATGATGGTCTTAATGGTTGAATGTGAGATACCATTATCGAATGTCAAAACAATATTAGAAGAGAGAAGTCAAAAGATTGGAAACCTTAAGACTTTTAATAAAACGAATAAAGAAAGTTAAAAAAACGCTGTGCCATCGAGTGAGTACTCATCTATGGTGCAGCGTTTTCTTTGGTATATTTTTCTTCACAATACTTACAGCGATAAACTTCTTTTTGGATATCTGTTAATAAAAAAACTTGATCCAATTCCTGTTCAATAGAAGTAATACAGCGGGGATTTTTACAAGCGATTACATTAGTAACCTGCTTGGGAAGATTTAATATTTTTTTATCAGTAATGATATCATTCTGAATGATATTAACGGTGATTGTATGATCAATAAATCCCAGAATATCAAGATTTAACATATCAATGGAACACTCTACTTTGATAATATCTTTTTTTCCCATTTTGCTGCTGCGCGCATTTTTAATAATCGCAACACAACAGTCAAGAGCATCTAATTTTAGGTATTTGTAAATAGACATACTTTTTCCCGCTTCAATATGATCTAATACAAACCCCTCTTGAATACCGCCGATATTTAACATACTTCCACCTCCAATAATGTTAGAATCAGAGCCATTCGTACATAAACACCATATTGTACTTGTTTAAAATAAGCAGCTCTGGGGTCATCATCTACTTCTACAGCAATTTCATTTACTCTTGGGAGTGGATGCAGCACTAGCATATCAGGTTGTGCCAATTCCATTTTCGTCTTATCTAATATGTAAAAATCTTTCATGCGGACATAATCTTCTTCGTTAAAGAAGCGTTCTTTTTGTACTCTAGTCATATATAACAAATCAAGCTCAGGCATAATATCCTCTAAGCGTTCCACTTCTTTATATTCCGTATTGGTACTATCCAATACATCTTCACGAATATAGTCAGGAACCCGTAGTTCTTCTGGAGATATCAAAACAAATTTGATATTAGTGTAGCGAACTAAGGCATGAATGAGCGAATGAACGGTTCGGCCAAATTTCAAATCACCGCATAAACCGATGGTTAGATTGTCTAAACGTCCCTTTAAAGAACGAATTGTTAATAAATCAGTTAATGTTTGGGTAGGGTGTTGATGACCGCCGTCACCAGCATTGATTACAGGAATAGAAGATTTTAAGGAAGCGACCATTGGAGCACCCTCTTTGGGATGACGCATGGCACATATATCAGCATAACAGGAAATCATACGAATAGTATCAGAAACACTTTCTCCTTTAGCCGCAGAACTGGAGTCAGCAGATGAAAATCCTAATACATTACCACCAAGACTCATCATTGCGGATTCAAAACTAAGACGGGTACGGGTACTCGGTTCATAAAATAGTGTCGCTAATTTTTTACCTTTACAGGCGGACACATATTTTGTTGGATCATTTTCAATTTGATTGGCCAGATTTAAAATATTATCCAGCTCTTTCACTGAAAAATCTAAGGGACTCATTAAATGCCTCATAAAAGACCTCCTATGCAAAAATCGTTGATAGTATCAGTAATTTATATCTTTCGATATGATATACTAAATTCCACATAATTTCAACTATTAATTTTAGGAATTAAACAGTTTTTTTAAGATTTTTTCAAATAGGAGGCCAGCGATAAACCAGACCGGAAAATAATCCAATCGAATCACACCATGAATATTAAATTTTGACTTACTATAATCCCAAGGACAACAATCGTATTTTTTTAACAGTGTACCTGTAATGTATTCCACTGTAAAAATTCCAAGACTATATACACCTCCTCTGATAAGTAGATTTTTGCCCTTTAGAACTTTTGAGATTGGAGTGAGTAAGGCGGCCATACCGTAGATAGGAAACATCCAAAAGGAAGATTGACCAATAAGTTTTAATTCACGACGTCTAAATGATTCAAAACCAGTCCAAAAGATTTCCATACACCAGCCAATTAATCCACAAATAACAAATTTATTTTTCATATAGGTTAGTTTGGCCAAAAAAAAAGAAAATATACATAAAAAGAATTAAATAACATATTGTATATAAAAGAACATTTATGATATAATGAAAAAGCTATTGTGCTTCAAGCAGAGAGGAGGTGGACACATGATGAATTACATAAACACTCTGTTAAGCTCGATAATAGTTTCTGTAGTTAGTTATTATATCTGCAAACGACTAGACGAGAAGTAGAATTACAATCAGCAAAAATCCCCCAGAGTCCTGCAAACTCTGGGGGATTTGTTTTATGTGTGAACACATAAAACATGATGAACTACATAATTAAAAACATACTACCATGGATTGTCAAAAAAATCAAGAGATATTGACAAATATTTTTGAGTCAACATTATCTATTAGATATTTAATAACTTTAAATTAATAAAAAAATAAAAGAAATATGTATAACAAGGTAGAAAAAAACATAGAAACAAGGTATTATATTTATGTTATAAAAACTTGAG
>JGI994J12354_10000312_pt1 | contig 48127 bp, 34 predicted proteins | sample IntmicLarv3ML3BL_FD_12354 | JGI IMG/M metagenome (IMG submission 12354) | reverse complement strand
TTCTTCACAACTGTATATTAACTTAGAATCATCGTTCGGTGAAAAATATAACCGGCCTTGGAACTTTATCGGCGGATACAGAAAGATGTTTTAAGTTAAACTAAACAAACGAAAATAATAGCCCTGCCAAAACAGTAAAATACGTTTGCAGGACTATTATTTTATCCTATCTCTGTCTTCGTCGCGCTAAATGACGTCAGTTTTAGATCCTGTAACTTCTACATAGTACTCATCAAAATGTAAGTCGAAGATAAAATTTACTTTAGAGTATTCGGCAATTCGTTCATAATTATCTTCAAATATCTGCTTATGTTATTGCGGGTTGATCAGCTACCTTTTCTATTTGACCAGCATCTAAATAATTCAAAAAATAGTGTATCAACTAACGAAATATCGCTGTTATAGTTAATACCCATGATTTATATACTGATACGAAATAGGGTTGCAGTAGCGTTAGCAAGTATTGTTCCGTCATTAGCTACTATCTCACCGAAAGTTTCATAGATTTTATCTTTTTTTATATTTTGTACTTTTCCTATAATATGTATCTCTTTACCTATAGGAATGGGACGGAGAAAGTTAACGCTTAACTTTGCTGTTACTGCCGGTGCATACCTGTACCATACTTCGCGTGCCATAATTTCGTCTAAAAGTGTAGAAATGAGACCGCCATGCATAAAGTTATTGGATCCTTGATGCGCTTTTTGCGGAGAAAAATACGCCATAGAACCATCATCTAAGTCTATAAATTTAAGCTTCAGACCTATTTCGTTGTCTTTTCCGCATGCGAAACAATAATCGGTTATAAAGTCATTCGTCATATTTATAATGCCTCGTTGGTTATTATTCCTCCGCCTATCAAATAATCTCCGTCATAAAATACTACAGACTGTCCGGGGGTTATAGCAGAGACAGGATTTTCAAATTCAACTATAATTTTATCAGTATCAATCTGACTTACCAAAGCCAAAGTTTCTGTCTGTTTATAGCGTGTTTTTGCGCTTACTTTTATTGATGAAGAAATACCGTCAAACGGTATAAAGTTAATATTCTCAGCAACAAGAGTTTTTGACAAAAGGTTTTCTTTATCACCAATAGTTATTGTGTTCGACTGATAATCTTTATTTGTAACATAGATAGGTTTATTTGCTTGAAGCTCTATTCCGCGCCTTTGACCTATAGTATAGTTGCTAAGTCCGCTGTGTGTTCCTAAAACAGAACCGTTAGTGTCGATAAAATAGCCGGATTGTTCTTCTGTACCAGTATAATCTTTTAAAAATGTTTTATAATCACCGTCTTTTATAAAACAGATATCTTGACTATCTGTCTTATCCGCGGTTATAAATCCAAACTGAGCTGCTATATCTCTGACTTCATCTTTTCGCAAATCTCCAAGGGGTAGGGCAGCATGCGATAATTGATGTTGAGATAATGGATAAAGTACGTAAGACTGGTCTTTATTTACGTCTTTTGCCCTTTTTATTAGATATCGTCCGTCAGCTTGATCTTTTTCTATTTTCGCGTAGTGTCCTGTAGCTACATAATCATATCCAAAAGATATAGACTCGTCTATTAATTTACCGAATTTTATTTTTTTATTGCAAACAACGCATGGGTTGGGAGTGTTACCTAAACGATACGTCTTAATGAAATCATTCACAACATAAGTTATAAAATAGTCTGAAAAATCTAATACGAAATGTTCTATATGAAGTTTTTTTGCAACATCTTTTGCGTCGTTTAGATCATTTAATACAGAGCACGTTTTGCTTAACTTTTTGTCAAAAAGAGACAATGTTACTCCGGCAACAACATTTGAAGTATTGTAAATTAGTAATTGTGTTGCGACAGAGCTGTCAACTCCGCCGCTCATAGCGCTTAGATACTTCTTCATGTAATATTAGCCCGTTTATTTATGCTCTTGAGTATAATATATCTCAGGGAATGATTCTGAGTATAATATATCTCCCGGTATGATTGTGAAGTCGTTATCTTCAACAGATTTCCAAAATACATCAAAAGCGTATCCGCCACCGCCTTGAAAGTACATAATACGTATAGGATGAAATCCCGGCGCTAAAACGACACTTCCTTCCACAGACTGTGTTCCATGTGATCCGTCATTATTTACGATGAGTTTTTTATCAATAAATAATACGCTGCCATCATCAGATGTTGTTTTAAAGGAATATATACCGCCGTCTTTTATTTCTATATATCCGATAATATCTAAAGCGAAATTCTCGGATAAATTCGTAATATCGTTTAAGGTTAGTGATTTTGTATAGCCGCTCCCACTAAATTTTTCTTCAGGAAATATATATTCGCGCGGCATACCGTTTAGTGATAATTCGTTGTACAGTTTATATATCAGTCCGTTTTGAATAAGACTCATTCCTTCAGGCGTTTCGATAGGAGACAGCGGCTCAGCTTTTATGAACGATCTTGTCGAGTCAACCCCTATTTTTGCTTGCCCGACAAACATGGCAGCCGTAACTATAAGATCACGGCTTATATTAATCGGATTATCATACTGTGAGCTATTTTCGTTTATAGTTCTCGCGCCGGTTGTTGATGTACTAAACCTTATAGTAGTGTCTTTAAAGCTCGTATCCATGGGGAATATCGCAATTTGCGCTCGCCCATGAAACTCAAGATTATTTGTGCTTGGATTCAAAGAAAATAAAAGATAACCCGGGTTATTATTTATTACTTGCAGTATTCCGCGTGAAATCTCTGCTGCAGCTAACCAGCTTCCATTTTCATTGAAGTAGAGACCGTCATTTGTAAGTACTCCGGCATCTCTTTCATCATTTTTGTGTTGTGCCAAATAGTTCACAAATATATCCCGTAAGTTAATTACCGGCACCCCATAATCAGAGCCTATTTTTACCGTGAGTTCCGCGACTGTGTTAAGCTCATCATCAATAGGATTTGGTTCATGTTTTTTTTCGCCTAACAAAACAGGAGTCACAATGAGAGGAAGTACGTAATTATCCTTCAATTTTTCAACCATGCTTCTGACTGTTTTTTCGTAGTCTTCTATTACTGTTTTTAGTGCGTCAGGATCGTTTCTGTTATAAGCTAATTCAGACATGCCGACATATATAACTGCTATAGTTGGATTTTTATCTAATACAGTATCAAACTGCATATTTATATTAGTCATTTTATCGCTGAACGGTTCATTGCGTACAACACTGGCTTTGCTTGTTCTATTGACAGCTTCGCGGATATAATTGAACCATTGGTTGTTACCGGTAACATTATCACAGATAAAATATATTTTTGTGTTTTCATGAAATGGAAAGCGCCCCAAACTATCGACTTGACCACGATCAATTTGAGCGAATACGACTAAAGAAAATGTAAAAATGATGATACAAACTAAATATTTTTTCATACTACGTCCTCCCTAACGTGTTTTATGTGTTTTAAAAATTAATAACTCCAATGTAGCTGACGGTATTGACACCATTTATATATTTTAACCCATTGTTTTCAACAAGATTATATACGTTTACTCCCATGCCTTCAATAGAAAACATTCCTCTTCCTGGAAATCTGCAAGGCTCGTCAGGACATGTGCACTTTTTACATATGTTACAGCCACCGGCAGAATAAACTTCAAATTTTACGTCAGGATATTTTTCTTTTAATGTATCTCGTATTATCCGCATCATTTCTTTGTGCTTATTACCGGCTTCTGCCATGCCTTCAAAATCCCATGAATCTTCAACGCTATATATGTTCTGTATCAAAATTCCATTTTGAAACTTGTAAATAGCTTTTTTGCATTCATCAAGTGTTCCTGTATGCGGAGGACAATACCAATTACGGTTATATTCTCCGCAGCTATTTACTTCGCATGCTTGTCTAACGTCCTTTGTTATTTCAAATGTTTTCGGATCCACTTCTATAACATGAGAAGGATTTAATGTTTCTATATATTCATAAATAATTTTATGATTCATCATTTTATCAGTTATTTGCTTTTTTTAATGCTTGAGAAATATCGTCAATAATATCTTCTATATCCTCAAGACCAGTTGAGAAGCGAATAAAATCATCACTGACACCGGCGGCAATTAATTCTTTTGATGACAGTTGATTATGAGTTGTTGTTGCAGGGTGGATAAGTATGGATTTGGCATCGCCTATATTTGCTACATTACTGCAAAGCTCAAGGCTGTCAATAAAATTCTTTCCTGCTGCTTTGCCTCCCTTTATGCCAAAACCTATTACTCCGGAATACCCGTTTTGGAAATATTTTTTCGCGCGAGTATAATCTTTATGAGAAGAAAGACCGGGATAAATGACCCAATCTATATATTCATTCTTTTCTAAAAAACATGCAGTTTCCATCGCATTTTCACTGTGTTTTTTCATGCGCAATGGAAGTGTTTCGATTCCTTGTAATATTAAAAATGCGTTAAATGGAGACAGGGCGCACCCCATATCTCGTAAAAGTTTTAAGCGCGCTTTACTTATATAAGCTTTGTCTTTCATATCTTGCGCCCATTTTATACCATGGTAACTGATATCTTCCTCTGTCATAATAGGGAAATTACCGTTTGCCCAATCAAATTTCCCGCTTTCAACTATGACTCCGCCCAGAGAATTTCCGTGACCGCATAAATATTTTGTTGCGGAATGTATAACAATATCTGCTCCATATTCAAAAGGTCTAAATAGATATGGAGTTGCAAAAGTATTGTCAATAATAAGCGGTATACCGTGTGACTGAGCTATTTTTGACACTTCTTCAAACGGAAAAATATCCAGACGTGGATTTCCGATAGTTTCGCCGTAAATAGCTTTGGTGTTGGAGTCAATCAGTTTTAGAAAACTTTCCGGGTTTGTGTTATCGGCAAACCTGACATCTATGCCCATTTGTCTAAGTGTGTATTTAAATAATGTGTAACTTCCTCCGTATAAACTGGAAGAGCTTATTATATTATCACCTGCTTGCGCTATATTAAGTATAGCTATCATTTCAGCGCTTTGTCCTGTTGCGACATTAAGTGCCGCGCTGCCGCCTTCTAACGCGGCGATTCGTGTATCTAAAACATCAATGGTTGGGTTAGATAACCGCGAGTATATATTTCCAGACTCTTTCAGTTCAAATCTTGCGGAAGCAGTATCTGTTGAATCGAACACAAATGCACTGGTTTGATAAATAGGAACTGCACATGTACCATTTTTATCATCAGGAGTATATCCCGCATGAAGTGCGTTAGTTGCGAATCGATATTTTTTTTTGGTTACCATGTTACTATTTTAACTTAAATTTACAAAATTTGCAAGTAGTTGAGTGAATATTTTAACACTGTAATTAAAAAATATTTTGATAGTATTAAAAATGAATATAACAAAATAATATATTATCAGTTGTTCAGCGCGAAGATATATATTTCGAAATTTAAGAATAACGCTTATCCCAAGCTTTAAATTTTGGGATAAGCGCCGTTGTTTTAATTATTCATATTTTAATAAGCAACAACTTACGGAATAAATGTCGGCATATATGCTAATTTATCAACAACTATAACTTTAAACCAGGTTTTTCTTTTGTCAGCGGTTTCTATGCTTATCTTCGCTTCGCCGGTGGTGTAACGCGATGTTGAGAGATATTTATTAGAGATCATGTTCTCAAGTGAAGCGATACTACTTTTCGAAGATGTAGCTGTAAAATTAATAATCTCTTCTGTTAATCGATCCATGCACATTATTATCTGGTCATTTTCAGGTATTACGCCGGATAATACATACAGGGTATCAAGGTATCCTTCTTGAACCCCGGTCATTCGATAAACCGCTACCCACAACAGTTTTTCATCTCCTGTATAACCGGCTACAGCAGTATTATAGTCTACTTTACCAACCCGTATCATGTCTGTATTTTCACCTTTCGTAATCGAAACAATAATAGTATTGTCCCGTTTGCCGTCCTTGTTTTTGTCGCCACATCCGCCGAGTACGCCTGTCACCGCTAACGACAAAGCGATGAGCATAACAATAAATAGTTTTAGTTTCATAGTTTTAACTCCTTGTTTAGTGTAGTTTGCTTTTTTTGCGCAAACCATTATTTATTTTTTGTTTATTTCAGGATGGATATTGAACGCGGCGAGATGAGGTGTATTATAATACTCCGAAATCGACTATTCGTTCAAAATGAGCGTGAGCGAATAGTTTCCGCCTGAAATGTACAAAAAACTATTTTATATTATATCAAAAAAATAAGGGGGGGGGGGCAATAGGTATTTCATGTTTTTTTGTGAAAAACATAAAAAAATAAACAACAATGGATGTTGAATTGATTCGCGTAATGGAACATATAGTGTTTTCTGTTACTTTTGATTTGGTGTTTGACTGTTGATTATACCGCGTATGAATATTTTTGTATGCGTTTTTCTTATGTCTGTAAAGTTAAAATATTTTAAAAACTATAGACTTTTTATTAAAATATAGATATAATATAGTATAAAATAAAAACAAAGGGGTTTTCTATGAAAAAAATATTCTTGTCAATATTATTATTCTCATTTTTTTGTTCTATAACTGCTTTTTCGCAAAATGTAAATAACATACAAGAACTCAAAAATGCTCTTGCTGACGCAAAGTCCGGCACAGTTATTACTCTTCAGTCCGGTACTTATCTTATAGGTAATATTATATTGCCTGATGGAGTATCTTTAAAAGGAAACAGCTATAAAGATACTTTGATTGATGCCACAGGGTTTGATTATGGTATCGAAAGAGCTGAAAATTGTTCGTTAACTGATTTTACCATTACATCAGCAATTCAGGTTGGAATAAAGCTATCAAGTACTGAACAGGTAAAAGTAGAACGTATTATGGTTAGGAATTCATCGACTGCTTTGTTAGTAGATAACTCTCACTCGATAGCAATAAACAACTTTATTAGTGCAAAGAACTATGCGGGAACTAATTTTATAAATAGCAATTATGTAAATTTTGTTAATAATACCGTAGCTTATACAGAAAGCACAGCAATTAGAGTTATAAATTGTAACAATAGTAGCTTTTTTAATAACTTATTTGCATTTTGCGCTATGGGTATAAATACAGTTGAGCCAAATGAAAATACAGTCATTGACCATAACTTATATATTGCCAGCAAGCAAGGTAAAGAGGCTGGTGATACCGCTATGCGCCGCAAGATAGAGGGTTGGGCAACTTTAACCGGTCATGATAAGTATTCATATATTGATACCGTAACGTTTGCAAATGAAGCGGCTTATGACTTTAGACCTGTATCAACAGTTTCATGGTCTCCTGTTTCCGCGACTACATCAAACCGCGGAATAGCAATGCTAAATGGCGTAACAGTTCAGCCTTTAGATATAGACGGGAACCCGAGAATCGGACTGCCTGATATAGGTGCATATGAAACAGTTTTTAATGCACCATATCCTGCTGATGGTACATTTACAATTGAAACCGGACGAATAGTTTCCGCCGGACTTTATGACACAAACGGCAAGTTGGTAAATTATTTATTTAACAATCTTCCGTTAAGACCGGGAATTTATGAATATTGGCTGCCAACACGAACTTTTGAAGGAAAGAATATTAATACAGGGTCATATACATTAAAGATTGTTGAATCGAACGTCGATCTTAAATATGTGTCTGCTGCCGGAAACGGGGACAGCGATATGAGCAAAAATTATTTTGGAACTCCAAAACATCGTATCTCACTTGATCCGCTAGTTGTTGGTTTTAATAATACTGATAACCTAATCGTTTCTCAGTCCGGTTTTGAGTCCGGTGAGTTTATCCGCAGTTACAGCGATGATATGTCTCATCTGATTTGGTCGCATTCAGGAGGCGGAAATGGTGTTGGCATCGCTGTTGATGATAATAATAATATTTATTTGGCAAGAAGTGGAGCTACTATATATCGCTTTAATGGTACTACCGGAGAATACGCTCCATTTGTAAATGACAGTGTATCAATAAACTTTGACGATGATTTTAAAAATGTTAAAGGAATGGCTTGGTTGAATGGTCAATTGATAATAGCAGCTAATGATACTATATATTCTTTGAGCGGTGATCTTTTTAATAATATATTTGATTTTAAAGTTAATGGGGTAAGTAGTCTGTCCTCTGATAAAAGGAAAAATTGTCTTTATTTTGTTAATGATGGTATAATTCGATATATACTATCTGAAGGTATGGGAGCTCTTAATATTGAAGAAAAAGCAACATTAATAGCTGCTAATAATAATCGCATAGCGGTATATTCTGAGGAAACAGCTAAAATTACGCTTTATGATGTAAGCGATTTAGAAAATGCTAAGGTGCTAACTACTATAGGAACAGGCGGCAGATCGTTTGGTGAAATAAATCCGTACGCTTTGTGGAACCCTCGCTTTTTAGCTTTGGCAGAAGATGGACGGATAGCTGTTGCAGATACCCCGCGAACTCTTGTATATGATATAAACGGCGACAATATACTCATGCACAGCGGTATGTGGGGACAAGGTATTTCTTATGGATTCTTTAACTCTGATGGCGGTGACGCTCGTTTCTTTAATATCAATTCAGGTTATGATATAGTTATTGATAACGAAAATAATGAATGGAAATACGGTACGCACTGGTATCATGATATAGACCGTTATGATTCATCAAAAAATGAAAGTGACACACCTGTTTTTTACTTCTCTGTTGATGACCGCAATTTTGGTATTTACCGTGAGCAGAGAGAAAATACTCCTTCAGGGATAGCTATAAAATCAATGAATACTCAGACCGGTGAGGCAAAAACTATCGGCCGTTATTTCTATGCGACAGAAGTTGCAGATAATAATTTTATGATGTTCTATCAGGAAGATACTAACAAAGACGGTGTTGTTAATGATGAAGATGGCGCGATACCTGTTTATGAAGCCGATGGAACACCAGTCAGAGACAGGATCTTTGAAGGATATTTTAATAATACTGACGTTATGCGTGATGGCAGTATATTTATGCCTACACATATACCTGTATATATTAAACAAATAGGTTTAAATGATAACGGTGTACCGCAATATGATATTGCAGGACGAAAGGTAGTTTATCTTACAAATAACGGTGAACCAAGTTTTATCTCACCTTATGATTACGAAACCGTTGAAAGAATTATGGTTCGCGGCGATATGGGCGTTAAGGATGACTTGAGCTTTGTCGCTCCTATAGGTATGACTTCCGGTGCCGGTCCATGTCCGGCTACTGAGCATGCAGGCTCTACTGATATGGCAGGGTTTACGGCGGACGGCGAAATTCGTTGGGTAAGGGCCATGAATCCTAAAGGTATGAGAATGGGACTTCACGGTATAACTAATATTGCCGGTATTACCATTGCCGGACGCGGAATGATTTGTGAGTTTGAGACATTTGACGATGATGGTCTTGGACTGGGCACTCTGGGCTCTCCTCGTGATATGGGATGGCATGGTATGTGGCTTGATAACCATCGACAAGTAGTAGGTTATATAGGTAATGATGATAAACCTTATATCATTGTCGGAGATTATGCTTCACAGAGTTATCATATGATGGAAGTAACCGGTTTAGATGAACTGAAATATAAAAATATCCCTGTTACTATAGAAGCGGCACAGGCAGCGTCTCTCGCAAACGCTCAGGCACGCGATTTTGGTACTTATCCGGTTCCTCCCCCGCCTTCAATAGAACTTGCCCGTCTTGATCATGAATTGCCAATAGACGGTGATCTAAATAAATGGCGTCAACTTACATATGTTGAACCGCTCATCATAAGTTCTGATGACCCATCAAATAACAGCGCTGTTATAAGAATGGGCTATACTGACAAAGGGATATATGTAAATATTGTAAAGTTTGATAATAACCTTGTATTCCATCAGACAGAAGTTGGCAAACATTATCTCCAAGATGGTATAGAGATGAACATTAATACTTTTTGGAATGCTTGGAAGTATAATGTAACACGTCTTGACTGGAGTGAAGATATATGTTGGAGAGATCGTTTTATGGGTCCTGTTTTTGGTACAGACAGCTTTTTAGATAGAACAGTGCTTCCGCTGAACATTGATGTTTTTGAGACATCTGATGTACCTGAGAGAAAAATATTGGAAGCCGCGAGCGGTGTTGATATGAGTAAGTGTCAGATGATGGTTATAGAATTCCTTCTTACACCTGCCGCGCTTGAAGGAGCTAACCCGCCTGTTGTTTTGAAATCCGGTGAAACCTTTATCTTAGGTTTTAGTATAAATGACAATGATGTTATCGGAGCTGACTCTTATGAAGGTTTGATTTCTTGGCCTGCAACTTATGGTGCCTTTTCAAGAGAGAATGATCTGGCTACTGTAACGTTGAAGTAATTATCTTTAGTTAATTTAAAAAATAGAGCGGCTTTGAAAGTTTTTCATTTTCAAAGCCGCTTTCGTATTTTATATTAAAAAAAATCTTTGATTTATTTTAAACCTCGTACTATATCGCCGACAATTCTGAATTTTTCAGGACTGACTCCTGGAGGGCAGGAGTCAGAATTTGCAAGTACGAAACGTGATCCTTTTGCTTCTTCCAATACTGAATGTACATAAGCCGGTAAATCTTCTTCTGATGTTTCTAAAAAATGCACCGGTTCGATACCGCCGATGATAGCAATTTTATCATCAGTCAATTTTCTGGCATCAGTTACGGATGTATTTCCTGTTGGCTTTGAAGACAGACTCTCAACACAATAAATTCCGCTGTCTGTCATAATCCCTAAGATATCATTTAAAAGGCCGCACGCATGTTGTACATATTTCTTATCTTCTGTTTTTAAGATATCACAGTATCCTTTAATTTCCGGTGCTATATACTTTTCATACAAACTTGGCGAATAATTTCCGGTGGAACTGTCTTCCCAGGTTAAAAAGTATTCATAAGGACTTTCTTTAGCGATTTTTACGGCACTGAGTCCAAGCTCAACCTGTATTTTTAAATATTCGTCAATTTCTTCTGGATAATCCATCATCATATAAATTAACTCTTCTGTCCCGATATAGTACTCTACCAGTGATTGAAAGGCAGTTTTATTAAAAGGCGTGAGCATACCTATACTAAGTCCGTTTTTCCCATCATTTTTAAAATGTTCGTCTACATAACTTAAGTTCATTTTTAAAGTTGTATGTTCGGCTATCCATTGCTGTATTTTTAAATCTTCAATGTTTTTTACCGGATGTTCAAATATAAAGCTGGTGTTTCCCTTTGAAGATTTTAAGTTAGTGTGTGTTAATGTTCCAACAGGTGTTTCTGTGTAGAAACGTGTTTCAATTGACGATACAGACTCTTCGCGATAAGTTACTTTTTCTGTTACAGCCTCTACCGGACACGGAGAACCTCTCCACATGGGGTCGGCACCTGCCCATAAAAGGAATTCGCTCATTCCTTTATCTTGAATGTCTTGAGGAAAATTTTCCCAGACATATGCTAAAAAAGGCGACCACGGCATTCTGTCGATTTCTTTACCTTCAAGAGCTGCTTTTATTCTTTCATTACTTGTCATAGACACATCTTTACCCTCAACTATATTTAAATATTTTATATTATACCAAATAATCATTTGTTTTGCTACTATTAAAAATAAAATAAATTGACAATAATTATAGTATAATGTAAAATAGTAATGCTATTTTTTATAGACAGGGGACAGATTTTTATGTTGAAAATACCAAAAAGCGAGCTTGATACACGATTACAACGAGTAAAGGATGAACTTAGCCGATGGGATGATCGGTGGCAATACGCCGCTGTAATAGGAAAGATAAATATTTTTTATTTAACCGGCACTATGGTTGATGGATTGCTTTTTATCTCAAAAGAAGATGAAACTATATTTTGGGTGCGAAGAAGCTATGAGCGTACTATTATTGAATCTGAATTTGATAATGTGAAACCTATGAACAGTTTTCGCGATTTATCAATTTATTATGGAGATAGTATGCAAGGAGACATTTATCTTGAATCTTCGAGTGTCAGTCTTGATTGGTGGAAAATGTTAACTAAATATTTGCCTTTTGAAAATTATAAAAATATTGATAATGTTTTGAAAAGAGTTAGATCTATTAAAAGTGAATACGAACTTGCGCTGATGAAAAAGAGCGGTGAGTTACATCATGAATTACTATTGAATATTATTCCGTCCATTCTTCGTGAGGGAATGAGTGAAGCTGATCTTGGAGCGGAGATATTTGAGAGATTTTTAAAGATAGGGTATCATGGTGTATCCCGTTTCAGTATGAGTTATTCTGAAGTTTTGCTTGGACATATTTGTTTTGGTGATAATTCGTTATTTCCAACCGCATTTGACGGTGCCAGCGGAACGATAGGTTTGTCTCCGGCTGTTGCCGGACTCGGAAGCAGAGATAGACTTTTAAAGAGCGGAGATTATGTGTACATCGATGTTGCTTCCGGTTATGAGGGATACCACACAGATAAAACTCGTATTTATAAATTTGGCGGACAGATAGATCGTGATGTTGAAATTATACATAACCGCTGTATTGATATACAAAATGGGACTGCAGATTTACTTGTATCTGGTGCTGTTCCTGAAGAGATTTTTAAAACTATATGGTCAAGTATTGATGATGGTTTTAAGACAAATTTTATGGGGTTTGGCAGTCATCAAGTCAAATTTTTAGGTCATGGGGTAGGGCTTTATGTTGATGAGTATCCGGTGATTGCTGAGAAATTCAAAGAGCCTTTAGAAGAAAATATGACAATTGCCGTTGAACCGAAAAAAGGAATAGTAGGTATCGGTATGGTTGGAGTTGAAGATACTTATCTGGTGACTGACAGCGGTGGTGTATGTATAACAGGGAATGATAATAAAAAAATAATAAAACTGTAAGATATAGGCAATAATATGTAAGAAAACTATTGCAATTTAATGTATTTTATTGTATCATATCTAATAGAAACAAAAATAAAAAGAGGTATTTAGATGTTCAAACTTCATTTTGAAAAAATCATTAGCATACTATTGACGTTATTATTTGTCTCATCTCTATGTTTTGCTGAGTACAAAGAAATCATTATTTCTCGTGAACACCCTATGTTTAATATTAGAAATGCTGTAATGACTATAGGTGAAGATGGATATGTTTATTTAAACAGTGGAACATTCGTTAAAAAACTAACACGCGAAGGTACACCGATGGTTGAGATTAACACATTCCATTATGCAAGTAGCGGTTTAGTTGTTAATAAAAATGGGTATTTTATGCAGGGTCAAGGGCATTTTGCTCATACTGCCGCTATATATAATCCGACATTTAACCTAACTAATTCGATAACGGATTTTGATAATCACAATTTTAACGCTCCGCAAGCTGTTACAGTAGGTACCAGCGGTGATTTTTATGCTGTAGATGGATATAAATTTCGTGTTTTGCGTATATCTCAAGAAGGAAGAATAGTTAATGCTTACAGTATACCTCCATACGAAGAACAACCTGGATGGATTACTGACATAATTCGTGTTAGCGAAGAAGGTCGTTATTTAGCTATTGCCGGATACGCACATGGGATAAGAATGATTAATTTTGATGGTTCATTACGCGCAAGAGTTCCTAATGGAAATTTTACAGTTGACAAAGATGGGCGTTTGATAGTTATAAGAAATGATAATATCCTTTGCGCTTATAATGCTGACGGAGAAGAAATAGGCCGTATGCGAATACCTCGTGAAAATGGCACCGAGTTTAGAGAAGTTAATGTTTATGATAATATCGCGTATCTGAGAAGGCCGCATGACATGGAACTTTATCAAAGGTATGATATGGCAACCGGAGAATTTCTCGGAGCAGTTTATGCGGACGCTCAAGTGCTATCTATGAATTATGAGAATGATTACTTTACAGCCGGTGAAAAAGAGCCGTTTGTTATTAGTTTTAACTCAGGACGTCATGAATCTAATCCTAAATGGAATGTCTGGGCAAGACCTTTTACTTCACTCGGGTATAGAAAGCTTACACTAAACAGTGATGGTACTATTGATATCCCTGAAGATTTCGGCGGTATTTACTATGTAAAAGTTACTCCAGAACTTGACCCATGGCAAAAAGGAAGTGAAAGTGAATATATTATAAATACAGTAGTTGAAGTTCGATCTCCAAATGCTGTTGGCAGTATATCCATTATTACTCCGGAAAACAGAACTGCTTACGGACGTAAAGAGGCTATTCCCGTAGCTGTAATAATAAAAGGGGAAGGGCAAACTCCGCAGAATTTAAATGTTACGCTTAGACCTGGAAATAGTTCTCTGCACTCAAATAAAATTATAGCTACTTTTCCTGTAACTATTGGTAACAACACTTCGTTTTCCAGCCCTGTCGGGATATTTACTATTCCTGCAACAGTGACTGAACGGCTTCAAAAAGGATCTTATTATTTAACCGCAAGCGTAAATGGATATACTATAGCTAACCAATACATCGAAATTGGCGGCGGAATGTCTGATGGTAACTTTTGGACATTGCTTCATGGAGATATGGGATTTATCTCAAATTATAACGCTACACCATATAATTCACCTGACTTAGTAGCTGCGCGAGTACAAAAATTTAGCAGGCTTGGGGTAAATGCTATAATAGAACGATTAGGTATACCGTTACACCATGCGATATATGAACACCAGAACTTCTTAAATGAGTCTGCTTTAGAAGAATTTAGAAAAAAAATAAAAGATGATCCTATAGCAACCGCAGTAGAAAAAGCTGAGCTGCCGATGCCGCTTTTCCAAACATTAGCAGGTTATAGTGCTAACGATATCCGTGTGACATCAATACTTATGTTTAACGATGCCGGATATCCCGGCGGACCTGGATTTGAAAACCGAGGAATAGAAGAGCTTAAAAATGATATTCATAAGTACACGGGATCTCTTGGTAAATATCCGTCATTTTATGGATGGAACTGGGCTAATATGTGGTGGTACCATGGAGCTAGTCCAAGTAGTTTTGCTGAAAATGACACTGAGAGAGAAGCGTTTAATAACGCTATACGATTGGCAAATGAAACAGGAGCATGGTCTTCAGTTCTTGATAAGGTATTTTGGCAACAAAGCCAAGTTGCAACAGTTCCATTTGAAGAATTTGCTGCTGAGCTTCATTCTATAAATCCGGAATTTAAAACTATGTTGGCTAACCCTTATCGTAAGGTAGAGTCATATCCACCTACTATTTTTTCTGTTGTTGATGAAATAGATTTACATTATCAAGCAGAACAGGTTATGGCTGCTTACGCACCACCGCATAATGTTGATTTCTATAAACGCCCCGGAAAGCGCGCGTTCGCTCATCCAGAGGCATGGAATGACGATGGAACAGGTGGACAACTGCTGACAGCTAACTATTCAACAATAATGCGCGGTGCCGATGGTGCCGGATTGCAGTTTGTTCCTCCGGCATGGTCCGGCGATGGTAATGGTTTTGCGTCCATGTTTGACTCACGTATGGCTTCGCGCGGTATGGTTTCAACTTATAGGAGTTTGAATGAAATCTTAACACAGTATGGTTCCTGGTTAACAACAACTGAGACTGAGGATCAAGTCGCGATTATAGCGGATACCAGAATGTTTAGAGCTGATGTATGGACGAACTGGGCAGGGATTCATTTTCAGCGGCTAGCAGAGGCTTATACGGTTGCTTTACATAACAGGACGCCGGCATCTATCATTTTTTCTGAAGATTTAAAACCAGGATTGCTGAATAAATTTAAAGTTATTCTTATCATAGATCAACGTTATCAGATGGATCAGACGAGCCTCAGTTATATACAAACAGCCGCTAACGGCGGTACACAAGTCTTTTATGATAAACATTCTCGTCCAGAACTTTTACCTAATAATTTTAAACCCCTTGATATAGCTTTTAACAACTTTGAAAAAGATGAAGATGTTAATCATGATGACGGTGGGTATTTCCGCGTACCTAAATATATTCGTATTAATTTAGATGCTTTCCATAACGCGTTAGCTCCTTATGTTGAGCCGATTATGGACATTGCTTCAGGTAAAAATTACGATGGAGTTTACGTTACAGAGCGAATATCGGACGATGGAACATTTGTTTTTGTTGTTAATAATCAGGCCTTTGATGATCTAGATCAGGGACAGTTGTGGCGTATGAATCTTTGGTCTGCCACAAGAAAACCGGTTAAAGTTCCGATGAAGTTTTCTTCAAAATTAAATGGCAGCGGAGCTATTTATGATATATTTAGTTTAAAAGAAGTTGAAAAAAATGCGGACGGAACGATAGATGTTGACTTGCGCTCTTTGGGATTTAGAATATTTGCCGTTCTACCTTCCAAAATTAACGCTATAAATATCGCTGCACCAAATAATGTTATAGCCGGCAGCGGATTTAATTATTCTGTGGCTATTAACGATAGTACAAATAAGATGTTTAATACTACAATACCTGTAAATGTATCTCTTTACGCATCTAATGGTGAGCTTATTGAAAGTAAAAATTATGCTGTCTCCAGCCAATCCGGTGAAGGTACATTTGTTGTGCCTTATACAGCGGAAGGCAGTGAAATAACTATAGTCGCAAGCGAACTCTTTAGTGGAAAGACGGTAAGTGTTAAAATTCCGCTTGCAACCTCTACTGAAAGCTTAACTTCTATTGGCGCGATAACATATAACACACTAACGGCAGCTAACTCTATGGTAAGCCAAGGAATAGATTCCGGCGAGCTTATGCCTATAAGTAACTTTTTTGGTCCGAGAATTCGTGATATAGCGTTATCTGCTGATGGAAATCAAGTTATGCTAAATACTATGAATTATGATTCTAATATATATGGTGTGAATATTTCTGATGGAGAATTGGCATGGCAAAATAGGATTGGTGAATACTATGCAATGGCACCAAAGAGTATTTCAGGCGGTTACGCAGTACAGGGATATGACTTTGATGCCGCAGAAGGATATTTTCTATACCATGTAAATATGGACGGACAAGTCTTATCAAGATATGGTCTTTATGGACTTCCTACCAGACTTCCGTTTAGGTTTGTGCCATTTATAAAACCAAGTGATGAACCGGGTATGCTGCCAATTAATGGGTTTGCCGCTGCTCCAAATGGTTCATGGTTTGCTACAGCCGGTGATATGGGATTTGTTGTTTGGGATAGCGCGGGAAAAGAACTTTTACGCCAAGACTGGTGGAAAGAAAAGAGAAAACGAGCAGCGCTGTTAGCACTTGATAATGAAACATTGATTACTTCTCAAAATAATATCCTTATCGCCTATAATCCGATAAACGGACAGGAAGTATGGAGAGTTGCGCCGGCAGAAGACGGTGTGATAAATAAACTGATCGATGGGAACGGCATAAATATATTTGCGGCTATAAGTACACTGCAAGGCGGGCAACTGTATGTCATAAAAGGTAAAGAAGTTGTTATGACAATATCATTGCCAAATGTAAGCGAGTGTTCTGTATCTCCTGATGGTACTATGATTGCGGTTACCGCAAAAGATATTATAAACCTATATTCATTAACAGATGGTATTATTTGGAGTTTCTCTGGTGATGGGACATTGCTCTCACCGAAGTTTAGCAAAGATTCTAAGAAAATTTCCGTTGCTTCAGACTTTGGTTCACTTTATGTACTGTCTGTTAGCGGAGAAAAATTATTGGATCGCGATAATAAAGCCACTTCTGTTACAGAGTGGTTGCAAAATGGTGATTTAATAGTTGCTGACTGGAACGGAAGAGTGTCAAGGCTTGATGGAAATAGTTTTAATGTGTTATGGCTGACAAATTTAGTTCCTGATGATAATGGAGCTATGGTTGTCGGAAAAGACGCGAAAACTGTTAAGACTGTGAAAATTAATGATTGGACAAACAATGAACCTGAAGTTTTATTGACAGAAAATAATTTAGCAGCAAAAATGGAAATAAGTCTTAAAACACAAAGAGAGGGTTTTACGCATAATTTCCGTTTATTAACTGATGGTGATTTAACCCCGCAAGAAGAACCATGGATAAGATGGCAAGCTGTGAACTGGTTTGCGGAAACATCTCCGATTAACTACATTGAGTTCAATGCTCGTGTAGAAGCTATGACTGTTGATGCTATTACTATATATGAAGATCCTGATTATCCAAGCTCTTGGATAAGAGATGCAGAATTTGATTACTGGGATGACGATAATCAGATCTGGGTAAAAGCGACAGATATCTTTGCTAATACCTGGGCTCATACTCACAAATTTGAACCGGTTACATCTTACAGATTCAGGATTCTTCTTCCTTGGGGTGTTGTTGGTAACCTTCGTATGACGGAAATAGTGCTTCATGGAGAGGGCGGATTGTTTGCTCATGCAGGAGTCAGAAATAATGATCCAATAGTAGTTGTTTACGATGAAAATAATGACGATTTAAAATCTAGCATGGAAAACGGCCATCATCCCGGCTTCAAGACCGCTTCAGGACCTGATGCCTATTCAGGAGCTAATTATCTGACAATAACACCTTGGAGGCAAGGAGTTGAAAGTTTAGTAGGACCAGTTACTGCTATTGATAAATACCTATTTTATATAACAGAAAATCCGGGGGAATATATGTATAGGTATTTATCAATAGCAATTAAGGCTCTCAGTGATAATCCGACTACATTTTCATTTGCAACTTCACACAGAGATGTTGCTGTTCCGATATATATTGAAAATGTCTCGAAAGAATGGACAACTTATCAGATAGACCTATGGGATTTGAACCGAAGGTTTAATGGTGTTTATGAAATGAGGATGTTTTCACTTGGCGTTAACGGCGGTCCGATTGCTGTTGACCAAATAGTTCTTGCAAGGACAACAGAAGATTTGAATAATATAGTTCCTATCAAAAATGAATAAGGCAGAAAAATAAATTATGACTAATTTTATTCTTAAATTAAGAGATAACGCATTATATTTGACCGGAAAATTAAAAAACGGTATAGAGATTGATAGTCCGGTTAAACTAAATATTAGCGGCGACAGCATTTTTTATGTATGGACTTTTGTTGACTCCGGTGAAGAAAAACCTTGGTTTGCGGATAAAGATTTGAATTTATCTATGTTTACCAACTCTGAAGGCATAAAAAACAGCATTTCAACTATGATAGACGCTGATGGAACAATTACCGGTTATATGGTAAAAAGCACTCATATCAGAGCAGAAGTTACGCTAATAGCTAATGTTGAGGCAGATGAAATAGGGTTTAGTTTTTCAATTTCAAACCCTAATCGTACAGAAAATCTTCCGCTGTCAGCAGTTAATTTTTTAATAGATAATGTAACTGTTGGTGATAGCGGAACATATATGAGTGCAAATCAATATGGCGGGAGAACATATTCTAAAATACCGGTTAATAAAATAGATGAGCCGGGCGTTAATTTTGTAAACGGTTGTATAGGCGGAGGTCTACCGCTTTGTTATTTATACGATAAAAATGATAATTGCGGAATAGAATTTGAGATAATGTTATCTGATAGGCCAACTCTTTGGGCTGAACCAAATAAAAATAATGATGATAAAGTTAATTTGCGCCTTAACTGGATAACTGATAGATTGCTTTTAGCTGATGAAGCGCATATATATGGCGGAACTTTTAGATTAACTTCTTACAGCGATTGTACCGCGATAACCAAAATGCGCTCATGGCGTGACAATGCTAAAGAACGATATGGACTTGAAACAGTGAAGTCACCTGACTGGTTAAAAGGCAATATGGTAGAGTTCAATATGAATCCGGAAAATACGGTAAAATCATTTGTTCGTCTTGATGATCCTCGTTGTTATGAACTTTTAAGCTGGTGGAAATCGCTCGGTTATGATACTATATTTGGCGTGTCATGTAATAATGTTGGACAGAATTGGCTGAGCCCATTTGATTATAGTACCATGAAAGAAGTTGGCGGTCTTGAAGCTGAATCAAAAATGATGGAATGGCTAAAAGAGTTGGATATGAAGATATATCTTTGGGTCACAACAGTTGGCATAGACAGAGATGCTGTTGAGGTTGGAAAACACCCTGATTGGTTTAACAGAAGGCGCAATGATAACTTTTTTTACGCTTGGAATTCTACAAAAGATAACGGTTATTTAGGGTACGCGCCTGACGCAGACCCATCATCGACAGGGTGGAGAGATTGGCTAAAGAATCAGATTAGAGATGTAATTGATAGAGGATATTGCGGAATATTTATTGATGGCTGTATACCAAGAGCTGATAACCATAGTGATTATTTATACCCCGGCAAGTCACGAAACGGAGTTGAAGGGCAAGTTATTGAATTAGCTCATTTTGTGGAAAGTTTAGATACTGAAGTTATTTTAACGAATGAAGATTGTTCACTTCTTTCTCAAAATGCTTGTCACATGAATGCCGGGCGATATACCGCGATGGCACCATATCATTGGAAAGCGCATTGGGATCAGGGGATGGGAGGCGGACCTGAGATAAAAGTTTCCGCTCCTGAACGTATAAAGCCTGAATTGGCAAAAGATTATCTTCTTATGCTCTACGGTAGTATGCTTCCCGACTTGTTAGTTACTGATGTTGTCGAAGGTTATACAACTGAAGCTAATAGACCATGGGTAGCACAGACATTGTTTAGTGGTGTTGTACCTAAAACTCATAGTGAATATCTTATAGATGGTCACAAATACAGACATGTTGCTGAAGTGGATAAGCCTGCGGGACTTGAGCTTGACGAAGATCATAGACGAGCGCGTTATAATGAATTTTTGAGCTTAATCAATTTATCTAAAGATGAACAAGATTTAATACGATTTGCTCCTTTAACTATAGAGGGCGTAAGTGTTAGCGGTAGTAATGAAGTGGTTGGTATGATGCATGTTAAGGATAATAACGGTATACTCGCGCTTATTAATTTTGGCGGAGAAAAGGTCAATATCAATGTAAATCTTCAAGAACCAATGGATTTGCCGAATACGCAAATTAATAAAGCTGATAATCCGCATAAAAAAGAGTGGATAGCAAAAGAAATACTCGTGTCTTCATCTGATTTGTTATGTGAAGCTGATAATCTTTTGAGTGATAAAATAGCTTTTAATAGTTTAATATCACCATTTGGCTTTAAAATATATTCTTTGGGTATAAAGTAATGGAAGAAAAGAAACTTATTCCTGTTATTTTAGATACTGATATAGGGGACGATATTGATGATAGTTGGGCTATTATTTTTATGCTTAACTCTCCTGAACTTGATATAAAACTTATCAATGTAGCACTTGACAGCGGAAATAAACGCGCGGCAATGGTTGCTGAAATTTTAGAGTTAGCAGGACGAACAGATATCCCGATAGGTATTGGATGCGGAACATCTACCGGAGCTTGTTTGGTAAGAAATGAGCAATGGGTAACTGATTTTGATGTTTTAAAGTATTCCGGTGAAATATATGATGACGGGATAGAGGAAGCTAACCGACTGATAATGGATAGCGAAGAACCTATAACTCTTATAGCTATAGCTCCGCCAACAAATATAAATGAGATGTTGTTACGTTCGCCGGAAATAGCGGCAAAGACTAACTTCGTTGGTATGCAAGGAGCTATCTATAAAGGTTATAATGGCACTCCTGAAGTTGAACCGGAGTATAATGCAGCGCTTGATGTATCGGCTTCATCTGCTGTACTTTCAGCTCCGTGGCATTCGTTTATATCAACCCCTTTAGATACTTGCGGACTTGTTGTTATTGACGGTGAATCTTTTGTTGATGTGAGTGAATCTGATAACCCTTTGTTGAAATATATTATTGAATGCTATAAAACATGGAATGGTTATTATAATAAAGAGCAATCCTCTGTTTTGTTTGACACAGTTGCAGTTTTTTTAGCTTTTTCGCATGAGTATTTGGGATTTGAAGAGCTGAATGTTAAAGTTGATAATACCGGCATAACTAAGATTAGCGATGATGGACAACAGGGGACATGGGCAGTTTATTGGGAGGATTTTAGCGGCTATATGTCGTTTTTAATAGACAGATTGAAAGGGAAATAGATAGGGATATTATGTTTAATTCATTCATAAATAGAGTTAAAGAGGCCTTTAAGGCGAGCGAAATCACTGATGATTTTTATGACGAGCTGGAAGAGGCCTTTGTTTTGTCCGATGTTAGCGTTAAAACTACTAATAAGATAATCGATCGCTTGCGTGCGGAAATAGAGGTTTACGGCATAAAATCTACGGAGCGCGCTTATGGCTTTTTAAAAGGACTACTTGTTGATATACTGTCTTATAAGCCTGAACAACAAAATAGCGCAGCATCTATTAACTGCAAAAATCCTTATGTTATATTGGTTGTAGGAGTTAATGGGGTAGGTAAAACCACAACCATAGCAAAGATTGGTAATCTTTTGAAAAAAGAAGAAAAATCAGTAATACTTGTTGCCGGAGATACTTTTCGAGCGGCCGCAGTTGAACAGTTGCAGACATGGGGGAATAGGATAGATGTTTCCGTTATAGCTCACCAGATGGGAGCAGACCCTGCAGCGGTTGTCTTTGACGGTATAAAATCAGCACAGGCAAAAAATACTGATTTTTTGATAGTTGATACAGCCGGAAGACTGCATAATAAGCATAATCTGATGGAAGAACTAAAAAAAATAAATCGCGTTATTCAGCGAGAAATTGGTAGAGAAGCAAATGAAATACTGTTAGTGCTTGACGCCACAACCGGACAAAATGCATTATCTCAAGCCTATGAGTTCAAAGAAGCTATAGGTGTTACAGGATTAGTTATAACTAAACTTGACGGAACCGCAAAAGGAGGTAATATTGTTTCAATTGCTGCTGAAATACCTGTTGAGCTTAAATATATAGGAACAGGTGAGGGAGTAGACGATTTGTCATACTTTAACGCTTCGAGCTTTGCTGAAACTTTACTTCCAAACAATCTGTAATTTTTTTTTGTTAGCTGATGGGATTTGAACTTGACTGCAATAGAGATAATACTCTGAATAATATTGAAGAAAAAAATGAGAAATATGAAAAGAATGATGTGCGTAACGCAATAAATCCTTTTATGGTCTCAATGATTTTTGTCGCCATTTTTACTATAATCGCAACAGGGGCTGTTACTGCTACTTTCCTTACTAAATATTTACATACTACAGATAAAGAATACGCAATAATCATGTCTTGCGTACAGATAGGAATTATAGGAACATTTATAGGAACATATATAGTAGCTAGAAGTGGTAAAACAAAACCAATAATGATACCAATGACTATATTGGGCCGTTCACTATATGCCATAATAGGCATACTGCTTCTCATAACTCCTAGTGTTGGAGATAAAAATCACCCAACAATGTTAATATATCTCGTTGGCATATTAATTTTACTTGCGTGGATAATAAATAATATTGGCGCATCAGGATGGAGTACTTGGATGGCTGATCTTATCCCAAAAAGCATTGCAGGAAGTTTGTTTGGGATAAGAGCTAGATTATCATTTGTAATGCAGCTTGTGGTAGGACTATCGGCCCCTTTTATGATTAGTTGCTTCCATCATTCGCGCTATATTTATGCGATAGTATTTATTTTTTGCGGACTTTGCGGAGTTTTAGATATAATTATTCACAGCAGGATACGTGAAGTCAAACGAGAGGTGGAAAAGCCTCTTCCAACGGTATTTAATCTGATAACTATACCATGGCACGATCAGTTTTTTAGAAAGATATCGCTATATTTGTTTGTATCAAATATAGGACTTGCGCTTATGGGAGTATTTGTCTGGAGATTTTGCTATGCGCCGCTTAGTGAAAACGGACTTTCAATGGATTTTAATGTCGCAAATCTTATAGTATCTATAATCCCGCTGCTTTGCATGGTTGTAACATCACCGATATGGGGAAGGGCTATTGATAGATTTGGGGCAAAAATTGTTATGATGACAGCAATATTTTCCCACACTTTTATCCCACTTGCTTGGTCAATATTTAGTGTCCATCATGTAGATAGAACGCTGATATTTATCTGGCTGATTATTGTCGCTGTTTTTTCCGGATGCACTTGGTCAGGTGTTGACCAGCCTATAGTGTATATGCAAATGAAGATTTTCCCTAATAAATTAAAAGTTGCATATATTACCTTATCCGCGCTATGCGTGTCTGCTGGAGCGTTTTTAGGCGTAATGGCTTGTGGCTATTTAACTAGTTTTTTTTCGTTAATGTTGCCCAGAATTCCCAGTCTTTGGTGGGTTAGTGAATATCAACCATTATTTTTACTTGCTACAATAGTGCGTTTCGGATCATTTGTTTATTTGAAAACATCTGTAAAATTTCCTGTACCGACAAATAAAGATGTTACAATAGTTACAGTTTATAAATATGTATTTTACAACGCTTGCAGGACAATATCATATTGGTTTGAGCCGATTAAGCGATTAAATAAACAAAAGAATTGAAAAACAGTTGATTTTTTGGCAAATTTATGGTAAAGTATTATTATGTATAGATATATTTTTATAATAACAGCATTAGTTTCATTCACTCTTTTTTCTTTCGCGCAAGCAGGACCTTTTAACCCTGATGCCGGAGGAGGACCTTTTATAGACCAGAATAACCCACAAATTCCTAATATGATGGGTACAACAGGCATCAATGTAGGGCAGCAAGTAGTGATGCTCAACTTTGAAAAAAGTATCTTAGATAATATGGATGTACTAAGAGGCAAAGAGATAATGTTTGATGCCCTCTTAGTCAGCATAAGTGGAGAAAATAATTGCCGTTTACGTTTTGAAACTTTAACTAATGAGGTTATAGTTGTCGCGACAACAGATAGAGATACAAAATATATCTCCTCTATAGGGAAAACGGTTACTGTTAACGCTACAATAAGTATAAATAGTAATACGTTTACATTAACTAATTTTCAGGAGGATGAGGATAGTATAAAAGATATTATAGACCTTGTTCAGCAAGATATTATTATTGACGTACCGGTAATAAGTGTTAAGGCATTTAATATGACAGATATCCTTATGTCTACAACACCTCCACAAGTAGCTACTGTGACATATAGCAATATTGAAGAAGAAATAATAGCATGCATACCTATTTATGCCGCACAGATAAAAAAGGTAAATTCTAAAGTAACGGATAATGACGCAACAGAAATCGCAACCGCAATATTAGTTTCATCGTGGAGCAATGACATCGATCCTCGTTTACTTTTCGCGTTAATTCAAGCCGAGTCAAGATTTAATAAAAATGCTGTTTCTCGTTCAGGTGCACAAGGATTAGGACAGCTTATGCCTGGAACAGCGCGAGAACTTGGAGTTACTAATTCATTTAATGTAGCGCAAAACATAGAAGGATCTGCAAAATATATATCCAAACAGCTGACAGACTTTGGTGGCGACTTGACAAAAGCATTGGCAGCTTATAACGCAGGACCTGCAAGAGTTCGTCAGGCAAATGGTGTTCCGAACATTAGAGAGACCAGAAACTATGTTGAGATAATATGGCGTGAATATTTAAAGTTGACAGGTTCAAATCAATAGTTTTTACAATGAAAAAAAATCATTTATAAGGAGGGGAATGTATGAACGGGAAAATATGTCAAAGTTGCAGCATGCCATTAACAAAAAGTGAGGAATTTGGAACAAATAAAGATGGCAGCAGAAATGAAGACTATTGTATCTATTGCTATAAAGACGGGATATTTATGGATAATGTAAGTATGAAAGAATATATAGAAATGAATCTACCTTTTGCAGAACAAGCATGTATGACGCTAGAGCAAATGAAAGAACACTGCGAAACAGTGTTTCCCACCTTAAAAAGGTGGCAATGTACCTGTACAGATGAATGTGCAATCGGTTACAATCCTAATTGCACTTGTACTTCCAGCGAATGCCATTGTACTGAAAAACAATAGATTACCGGCTTCTCTAACCAAAATTATCAATCAAAAAATTAATAAGTAATAACTTTAATTAAAAAAAAAGAGGCTTTATTGTAAAAAAATAATAAAGCCTCTTTTTTAGTCAATAAAATCAATATGTTCCGTAATCAAGTGCTATCTCGTACATTTTTAGAACGTTTTCAGTTGGTGAATTGTCTTGAATCATGTGCGTGGGGGCTAAAAGATAACCACCGCCAGGCATCATAATATCAAGAGTTTCTTTTACGTTCTTTTCAACATCTTGAACAGTTCCATACGCGAGAGGACCTGCGGTTGAAATGCATCCATGGAAACTTAGATGATCTCCAAAATTTTCTTTTAAATATCGAGGGTCCATATTCTTTGCTTCCGGTTGAAGAGTATCAACTGTAGAGATTCCCATTTCAATAAAATCATTATACGCCCAGCTACTGCTGCCGCAAGTATGAATCATTACCGGAACATTAAAGCTTTTTGCTACATCAATATACATCTGATGTACAGGACGGATTATTTTTCGAAACATTTCTAAACTAATAATGGGAGAATTTTGTGTGCCAAGATCTTCACCGAGCCAAAGCAAATCAACGCGTCCTTTACCAGCCTCTAATGTCCTGGCGATTACCTCGATGCCAGATTCATTTTTGCGTCGTACATATTCCAAAAAACCTTCTTCTTCTGTAGCCATCGCGACCAGAACTTCCTCCGGATTCATGAGCATCCCCGTGCTATTAATAACATCTCCGACGCCAGCTCCCCCAATGCATAGGGCATAGTCATCCATATTTGTTGCAAAATCGCTGAAAACTTTATAGTCAAAATCATCAGGAGAGGGGACTTTCCAGTTGGCTATAGCATCATAATCAGCATCTCTAAGCGGGAAGTCTGTATAATCCCAGTATCCGCCGCTGTCATGCTCTACCCAACGTGTGATAATACCGCTTAAAGGGTCCACCTGTCTGTTAGGGATATTATTTTCAAACAGCACGGGACCTATATAAGGTACTCCACTACCGCGAAAATCGACACCAAGAGCATCTAACAGTTTATCTCCGTTATTGTCTGTGATACCGAAATGCTCTTTTAATCTACGATCAATATCAGCATTTGCCATGTAATTTATCGGGATTCTATCAGGTATACCACGGTTTATTGCAGTTACAACACGTTCACGTGAGGTCATTTTTTTTGACATTATTTTCAGCTCTTATTTTTTATTTACAGGATTCACCCATAGCTTCATAAATTGGATTAAGGTGCGCGTGACACAACTCTTTAACGGTGCTGTTTACGACCTCTTCGTTGTTAATTTTAATTTTTAGCAAATCTCCACCAACTTGACCTATGATTTTAAACGGAGTATTCATTTTCTTAGCAATTTCTTCTAAAATGAGAAGATTATCTTCCGACGCTGTTACAATAGCTCTGCTTTGACTTTCAGAGAATAGAGTTATATCAGCTTTTTCGATCATATCAAGCTCTATTTCCGCACCTATAGCATTAGTAAATGTTGACTCCGCTATGGTAACAGCTATTCCGCCTTCTGAACAGTCATGCGCTGATTTGAGCAAACCATCAGAAATAGTTTTTACAAGAAATTGCTGTAAATTATTTTCACGTTTTAAATCGATATTTGGCGGACAGCCAGCTTCTAAATCATGAATAACAGACAGATATTCACTACCACCGAGTTCATTAAATGTTTCGCCGAGCAATATAATCTTATCACCGGTTGATTTAAAAGCAATAGTGCAATGTTTTTCTACATCTTTTAAAACACCTATCATACCTATCGTTGGAGTCGGATATACGGCAGCTTCCGGACCTTCATTGTAAAGACTGACATTACCGCTTACTACCGGTACTGTTAACGCTTCACAAGACTCAACTATTCCTAGTACTGCTTGGGTTAATTGCCAAAATCTGTCTTCTTTTTCAGGCTTTCCAAAGTTTAAACAGTCGGTTACCGCAGCAGGATCAGCTCCTACACAAGCGAGGTTACGTCCTGCTTCCGCGACAGCTATTTTCGCGCCGACAAACGGATCTAAATAACAGTATCTGCTATTACAATCGGCTGTAACAGCTATGCCTTCATGTATGCCTTTTATTCTAAGCACTGCAGCATCACCTGCGCCAGGAGCAATAATCGTATTAGTCTGTACCATATGGTCATACTGTTCATAGACCCAACGTTTGCTGGCAATATTAGGCGATGAAAGGAGTGAAATAAGAGTTTTATTTAGATCTTTTGGCTCAGTAACGTTAATGTCAGCGTTTTGAAGCTGTCCAATCCACTCAGGGCGTACTGCCGGCATTTTATAATGCGGTCCGGCTACAAGAGATTGAGTCGGAACTTCTGCAACGATATCACCGTTAAACCTGACGATAAGTTTCTCTTCTTTAATAATATGACCTACAACAGCAGCGTTTAAGTTCCATTTTTCAAATAATGTTATAACTTCATCTTCACGTCCTTGCTTAATAGTAACGAGCATTCTCTCTTGAGATTCACTCATCATAATTTCCCAAGGCTCCATTCCTTCTTCGCGCATGGGAACTTTTGCGAGATCAAAATCTATACCAACACCGCCGGCTGCAGCCATCTCAGATGTTGTGCATGTGATACCGGCTGCTCCCATATCTTTAATAGCTACAACAGCGTCACCTTGGAGTATTTCCATACAGGCTTCTATAAGACATTTCTCAGTGAACGGATCACCAATCTGAACTGTTGGACGTTTTTGATCATCTTCTGAGAACTCATGGCTTGCGAGAATAGAACATCCGCCAATACCGTCGCGTCCTGTTCTATTTCCAACAACAAGCACAGGGTTTCCTGGTCCTTCACCTTTACTGGTTGCTATTTGACCGGTTTTTCCTATGCCTACAGCCATTACGTTTACCAAACAGTTGTCGCGGTAGGATGGGTGAAAATAAATCTCACCGGCAACAGTCGGAACACCTACACAATTTCCGTAAAATTGAATACCGTCAACAACGCCATGAAGGAGTTGTTTGGCTTTATCAGTATTCAGATCACCAAAACGTAAGCTGTCTAAAAGAGCTACCGGACGAGCACCCATCGTGAATATATCACGCAGTATGCCGCCTATACCGGTTGCAGCGCCTTGTCTTGGCTCAACCTGCGATGGGTGGTTATGGCTTTCCATCTTAAATATGCAATACACACCATCTGCTATTTCTATACCCCCAGCATCTTCGCCTTCAGCTCGAGTAGGGTATTTGCTCTTTTTTGGAAGCAATTTAAGCAGAGATTTACTTCTCGGATAACCGCAATGTTCAGACCACTCAACAGAGTACATGGCAAGTTCTGTTGAAGTAGGGGTGCGTCCGAGTATTTCTATCACATGATTGTACTCTTGTTCATTCATGCCAAGCTCAAGGGCAACTTTTAAGTTTACTTCACTCATTACCTGTTAAACCCCCTTGCGATATTACTTAATTTCATAGTTTCTAAAATGCCTTTAAATACTTTTTTACCGTCACGTCCGCCGAGAATCCTGTCAGCGTACCTCTCAGGATGGGGCATAAGTCCTAATACATTGCCATTTTTATTGCATATACCGGCAATATTATTTAATGAACCATTAGGGTTACTTTCCGCGTTTACAGTTCCTTCCGCGTCACAATACCTAAATACAACTTGGCAGTTGTCTTCAATTTCTTTTAGTAGTTCGTCGTCAGCAAAATATCTGCCTTCGCCATGAGCTATAGGAAAGTTTACAATATCATTTTTTGAATATAGATGAGTAAATGGGATATCTACACGTTCAATTTTTAAATATTGCGGCTTGCAAATAAATTTTAAGTGGTTATTTCTGTAAAGAGCTCCTGGTAAAAGTTTACTCTCGGTCAATATCTGAAATCCGTTGCAAATACCGATAACAAATTTTCCACTGTTAGCGTGATTTACAATTTCAGCCATAACAGGGGAAAACCGCGCAACAGCACCACAGCGTAAATAGTCGCCGTAGGAAAACCCACCGGGCAAAATAATACAATCAATATCAGAGATATCAGTTTCTTCATGCCAGACATAGCGGACATCAGTCTTTGTAACGTTTTCCACTGCGTGGTAACAGTCAGAATCGCAGTTTGAACCTGGAAATTGTACAACACCAAATTTCATTACTTAACTACCTCAACAGTGAATTCCTCAATAATTTGATTAGCGAGCAACTCTTCACACATAACAACAGCAGCTTCTTTTGCAAGCTCTTCGTCTTTAGCTTCAACATCAAGGGTTATATATTTACCTATCCTGACATTATGGACTCCTTCATGTCCAAGTTTGTGAAGTGCACGCTCAATAGTAGTTCCTTGAGCATCCATAACAGTGGGTTTTAAGGTTACTTTTACCTGTACATTAAAAATCATTTTAATTCCTTTTTAGTCATCTATATTTAGTCGTTTATAAAAAACATCTATGTGTTTTTTTATATGTTCACGCCAATTAAAAGCATTGTCGATATCTTCTGAAGTGAGATATACGGATAAGTTTGTATCAGCTTTTAATCTGTTTGGATAAAATAGTTCAAGTTCCGCGTCATTTAGTTCATCATTTTGGATTTTCTCCCAAACATCCATGGCATTGCTCTGAACACTGGTATACGCGAGGTCTTTATCCATTCCTTTTTTTACAGCAGCAAGCATAACGGCTTCACTACAGTGAAGTCCGCCGGTTGAATTGAGGTTTTTTATCATTCTTTTCTCATAAACATGCATTCCGTCAACAACCGCTGTAAATTTTTTAAGCATATAGTCAATCAACATGCAGGCATCAGGAATAATCACACGTTCAACAGAGGAATGAGCAATATCTCTTTCGTGCCAAAGAGCCATATTTTCTATCGCAGGAATAGTATATGAACGAATAAGGCGTGCCATGCCGGTTATTCGCTCAGATACTATAGGATTTCGTTTGTGAGGCATAGCTGATGATCCGCGCTGTCCTTTTTGGAATGTTTCTTCGACTTCTAAGATATCAGTGCGTTGAAGGTTTCTCATTTCGGTCGCAAATTGCTCCAAAGCTCCTGCTAACAAGGCTAACGAAGTAATGTATTCCGCATGTCTATCACGTTGCAATACTTGAGTCGCAGCAGGAGAGGGGGCTAATCCAAGATTTTTTGCAACCATCTCTTCTATCTGCGGAGGTACATTGGCAAAAGTTCCGACAGCACCTGAAATTTTAATAGCGCTAATAGTGTTTACAGCACGCTCAAAGTTTGCTCTTCTTCGCCTAAGTTCTCCGAGCCATACACATAATTTATGTCCAAATGTTATTGGTTCAGCATGTACACCGTGACTTCTACCAATCATGAATGTATATTTATGTTCTTTTGCTCGTTTAATCAGAGCTGTCTCCAAATCGTCGATATCTTTTAAAATCAATAGACCCGCTTGACGCATAAGCATTGAGAGAGCAGTATCTTCAATGTCATAAGATGTTACACCATAGTGCAACCATTTCTTTTCGTCACCCAAAGTCTCATATACTGCATGAAGAAAAGCTATAAGATCATGTCTTGTTCGTTTTTTTTCTTTTCCTTCTTCTTCTTTTCCTGGGGTTTCGCCTTCTAACTCTATAGCTCTTTTAGCATCAACTTTAGCTTTTTGTCTGAGAAGTGCCGCAGCTTCTTTTGGAACGACACCTTCTTCTGCCCATGCTTCAGCTATTTGGAGTTCAACCTCTAACCATGTGTCATAACGGTTTTGTGATTCCCAAAGAGCCTTCATCTCCGGATAACTATATCTTTCAATCATTCTTCTTTATTCATTTCCTTTTCTAATTTTATCGTTTACCTATAGCTGACAATAGCTATATTTAGCTCGCACCAACCACTATAGTTTCGTGTAGTCGATACACCATCAATATCTTCTGTTATCTCACCGATAATATCTGTTATTTTAATATATAATCTTCCGTCAGTTATTGCTATGATAGAACCATTGCAGCCAAGCGAAACAGCGTCAGTGTTTTCGTCATCATCGTTATGAAGTCTGCCGATAAGCATCCCTTTTCTTATGCCGTTACCATCCTGTTTGCTGAGCGGGTCACCTTGCATTGTAAATATTGGTTCGCCATTAGTCGGAGCATAATTTTTGTATTGTTCTTTTCTGTTTTTAAGTCCTATTTCACGCTTTTTCAATATTTTAAGGTCATTTTTTAGCGAGTTTAAATCGTTTTTTGCTATCGATAATGCCAGTTCTAAGGCTTGTATTTCCATTTCAATATCGCCTAAATAATCATTAAGATCCTGTTGCGCGGCATTGACTACCAATTCCTGATCTGTAATTTGTTCTTCAATTTCTGAAATGTCTTCCTCTACCTGTAAAATATCAGCGTCAAGGGTGTACATAATAGTAGTATCGCTCATTTTTGAAAATCCTCGTGAGCGTATCATGACGAGGTCTCCCTCTAAAATATTAATCTCAGTATCTATCCAACCGTTCCCATCAGTCAACTCTGTGCCGGATAGGAATATATTAAATGTTTCCGCTAATGGCATATATTCCGGATTATAGTATGATATTCCGGCGCCGGTAGGCGGAGGAAGGTTTTTGCCCATAAGTTCACTTAGATTAACACGCCAGTCAATGAGATTATTATTCCCTTCTTCATATCTTTCCATCATTCCATAAATAGAATCTGATGTTATGGGGTTCAATTTCCTTACTTCGCCGGAAAGAAGCAATATAGAAAAATTATTTAGCGCTTCAACATGATGCGGACAAAATGTTATAATGGTTGACGGTGGAGCTGCAGTATTGTAAAGAGCGGTGTAATACCCTGCCGGTTTCCAATCTTTTTCTCGAGGGTTGCTTTTTTCTGTATGAAATATACCGAGATCCCATTTGGAATAATCTTCGGCTGTTTCGCCATCGTCATCCGGATCAAATAAAGCTCTTAATTTATCAATAATTAGTGGAGAATTATAAAGATATTTTGCGGCTTCAAGAGTTGTTACAGGGAACGGAAGTCCACTCGTTGTTGTAACCATCCCATAATAATTATAACCATAATTATAACTGCTGTCTGACAAATCATACGGAGGAGCAAATCTTTTTTCTTCTTTTACAGGATCGCTTGAACACCAAGCGAAATCACGGACAGAAGTTCCGCTGAGCTTCGCAAGTTCAATGATACCACCTGATGGAGCACCGCCTTCTGTGATAAGTCCTGACGCATCAGGGAAACCTTCTTTTGACATACGGTGGAGCGATACTAACGTTCCTATTTCATGAAGATTTTTTATACAATTCGTGTTTGACATAGCACTTTTTGCTCTTGTAAACACAGGGAACATGATTGCTGCTAATAGGGCAATAATAGCAATCACAACCAATAATTCTATAAGTGTGAAGCCTTTACTTTTTTGCATGTTCTCCTCCAATCCATATTATACCATATTTTGGCATATTTTGGCTACAGTTTCTTTAAATATTTTACCCCGATGTTCCATATTTCTAAACATATCAAAACTGGCGCATGCAGGGCTCATTATAATATTATCGCCGCTTTCGGCATAATTTTGAAAGGCAAATACAACAGCATCCGGTAAATTATCTTGAAATGTTATTTTAAAATTAGGAGAATATTTTCTGATAGCTTCCGCTATAGTCTCTTTTGCTTCACCTATTAAGACAGCTGCTTTTGCCCGTTCCGCGATAATTTTCCCTAGTTCTGAGAAATCATTTACTTTAGCTCTGCCGCCGGCGATTAAAATTACTGATCTTTCAGGGAATGAGTTTAGCGCCATTTGTACAGCCATCGGAGTTGTTCCTTGTGAATCATTATAAAATGATATACCATTAATAGTATCGACTTCTTCTAGTCGGTTTTCTACGCCTTTAAATGTAGACAAAATCTCTTCAACGCTACTTTTAATATTTAGACCAAAAGCTGTAATTGCCGCTATACTTGCAAGTATGTTGGCGAGGTTATGTGTACCTCTTAATCTTATGTTTTTTGTGTCGGTTATAATTTCTTTTGTACCGTTTAAAGTGCTTATAATAAATTCGTCTTCAATATAAATCCCGTTTTTAAGCTTATCTTTTAAGCTGATAGGAATTATTTTTGCTTTTGTTTTTTTTATGATTTTTTCACTTATGGAGAGGTCAATGTTTAAAACCGCAAAATCGTTCTCTGTCTGATTTTCAAAAACACGAAGTTTTGTGGCAAAATATTCATCCATCGAATTGTTATATCTGTCAAGGTGGTCTTCGTATAAATTGGTGAATACCGCGACTTTAGGATGGAAATTAATTATATTTTCAAGCTGAAAACTGCTTACTTCAGCTATAACAATATCTTTTTCTGTCGCAAATTCAGCTATTGATATGAGAGGCTTTCCTATGTTTCCTCCGACATACACCTCGTGAAGGTGACTTTTCTTTGCTATGAGTCCTGCTAAAGTAGTGGTCGTAGTTTTACCTTTTGTGCCTGTTATAGCAATAACAGGAGCTTTTATCAAACTGTATGCTAATTCAATTTCACTGATAACAGGGATACCATTTTTACGCGCATTTTTTAAAGGCTCTATATGAGAAGGTACGCCTGGACTAACTATAATAATGTCGGTTTTTTCAATATCGGTATAAGCGTTATTTCCGCAATGAAAAGTTATGTTACCGAGTGTTGAAAGTTCTTGTATAGGCGTTTTTAGTTCATCAGTAGTTTTAATGTCGGATATACTAATATTGTAGCCAAGTTTTATCATTGCTTTTGCTGTTTCTTGTCCGCTACCTTTATCGCCCATACCTATAATATGTATATTCTTATTTTTTAAATCCATTTTTTTGTCGCTTTCTTTTTATTAGCTTATATAATTATATCATTTTTCTTCGTTTATGTGAAGGATTTGGCGTGTTTTCATAGTAAATTATAATATATTGTGAATTTAGTATAACACTGATTAAAGATTAAAAGGACATATTGATGATAATAGGACCATACGCATACTTAATGATTTTTGCTTTTCTTATAGCTTTGTTTGCCCAGCTGAAAATTTCCGGCAGTTACAAGAAATATTCGCGAATACCTGCAAAACGTAATGTTACAGGAAAAGATGTCGCGGAGTATATTTTACGCATAAATGCTTTAGAACACATTAGAGTTACAATTATAGAACAAGAGCTCGGTGATCACTATGACCCAAAAGAAAAGGTACTACGCTTATCGCCTGACGTTTACAATGAAACTTCAATCGCATCAATAAGTATTGCGGCGCACGAAGCCGGTCATGCTTTGCAAGATTCGCAAAATTACGCATGGATGAAGTTTAGAACTGCGTTGTTTCCGGTTGCAAGTTTTGGAAGCCAATTAGGGATAATACTCGTTATGGTAGGACTGTTTCTCTTAACGCTAAGCGTTTTATACGGGGAATATATAGCCATTGTTGGTATTATTTTATTCATTTTTTATGTACTGTTTACCTTGCTTACGTTGCCGGTTGAGTTTAACGCGAGTAAAAGAGCGATAGAAATACTAACTATGAGTGGGTATCTATATCCTGATGAGATTCCCGGCGTAAAAGCAATGCTTGGCGCTGCGGCTTTCACTTATGTTGCCGCTGCGTTAGTAGCCATTTTGCAACTGTTACAATTTGTTTTGATATTTTTGAGGAGGAGATAACATCTCTGGCTTTAGATAAAGTTGTAGTGCTTGACAGAATGCCAACGATTTTAGTATACTTTAAGTATCAATATTATGTCAGATAAATTAAACGAAAAATTAAAGAAATTGAGCCTGCTAAAAGAAACTGACGCAGAAGTTTACAAATTGAAAGAAGAATTATCTTCCCTTGATAAGGGTGATAAGGAAAAACTAATATTTGCCAAATTGCTCGCCTTGGAAAAGGCTAATAATGAAAAGATTTGCAAACTTAACGCCGAACAAAAAAAGATTGAAGACAGCCAAAGCATCTTACTTGTAAAAAAAGAAAAAGTACATAAAGCGATGTACAGTGGAAACATTACGAACCCTAAAGAGCTTAGAGATTTGCAAGCTGAAGAAGACAGTCTCATCAATAGAATTGCAGATATGGATGTTCCTCTTTTAGAAATTTTAGAGCAGATAGAAATTCAAACCGCGCGGGAGCAAGAGATTGCCGATAGATTAAACGATACAAAGAAAAATTATCAGAAAATATCCGCTGAATATAAAAAAAATAGTGAACGGCTTACTTTTGAGATTAATAACTTAAATGAAGAAAGCAAACAACGCCGTTTAATGATAACTGATGAAATCCTCCTTTCTCGCTACGATGGAATTAGAAAAAAAGGACATGGGGTAGGTGTCTCTGTTATTTATAATGATAGTGATCGTTGTTCAGTATGCCAGACAGCTATCAGTCCCAATATGTTATCAAAATTAAATGAAGCAAATGAAATCTGTTTTTGTGAGAATTGCGGCCGTATTATATATTTAAACAGTGAAAGATAGTATGAAAAAATTAAAGGGGATCAGTCTGATCCTATTTGTTAATATAATAATATTTTTCTGTTACGCAGTTGTTTATAAAACATACTACAGTATATGGCAAATCAAATTTGCACAAGAACCTTTTATGTTTTTTGCTGCTCCAATGATTTTGTTTGTCGCGTTTTTAGTTGCGCAAGTAATAATGAACTTTAAAGGAAGCGCAGAAATCATCCTCATGCCACTCGTAAATTTGCTTGTCGGCATGGGGCAGATGTTTCTTATTCGTCTTGCCGGAGGAAGTTATCTTAATGTTAGCGAATCTGCCGGCGATATAAGATTTGCGCAGTATAATACCCAACTGTTTTCATTCTTAGTTGCATATGTTATTTTTTTGTTGATAATACTCTTGTTAAAAGATTATAAAATGCTTGCGCGATATAAATATATTGTTGCTTCATGTGCTGTTCTGCTTTTGCTATGCACGACAATATTTGGAGCTGATATCAATGGTCAAACTCTATCTTTGAGAGTTGGTCCTGTTGCTTTTCAACCGCACGAGCTCATAAAAGTACTCCTCGTAATATTTGTCGCATCCTACCTTTATGATAAAGAAGATTTTATAGCTGCGGCAGCCGGAAAACTCGGGTTTTTAACTAAAATGGATTTTCGCTATATGGGACCATTGGTAGCGCTCTGGATACTTATAATGCTGTTCATTTTTAAACATGACGATTTAGGAGCGGCTATGCTTTTATTTGGCATATTTGTCGCTATGTTATACATTGGTGCTAATCGCTGGATTTATACTTTTATCGGCATATTTTTAGCAAGTATCGCAGTTTCAATGGCTCCTCTTATGGGCAGCAAAAACGGTAGAATAGGAACGAGAATATCAATGTGGTTGGATCCATTTATAGATCCTTTGGGTAAAAGCTATCAAATATCTCAAGCCTTGATTGCAGTAGGCGCCGGAAGAGTATTTGGAGCGGGGATAGGTAATGGTTATCCTGAAAGAATTCCTCAGATACATACTGATATGATATATACAGCTTTTAGCGAGGATCTTGGTCTTGTTGGGATGACTGCGCTTATGTTAATTTTTATAGCTTTTATAAGTAGATTTTTCTTTATGTCAATACATATAAATGATAAATTAGGTAAACTGTTGCTTTCAGGTATTGGCATAGTGTTTGCGTTACAGACGGCTGTTATTATTTGCGGAAACTTGGCTTTAATACCCTTGACCGGTATTACATTGCCGTTTTTTAGCTATGGCGGAACCAGTATAGTGGTTAATATGTTAATGATAGGGCTTGCTTGCTCAATTTTTATACAAGGAACGAAAGAATATGAAAATAACTAATCAAGATCGCGAGATACTGAGATCTTATGCGAGACGGCTATTGGAGATAGCTAATTCCTCTGAAATGAAGGATAATATAGTTTGTTGGAAAGAGCATAATAGTTTAAAGAAGAAAAGACCTATGCTTCTTTGTTTTCCTGAGGGAGCCTGGGATGAAATATTAACGAATGAGATGTTGAAATGTGAAAGCGAATTCTGTAGAGGAATTGAGCGTGGTATGTTGACTAAACTATATACTTATGATAACATAACAACCGGAAATACTATAGAATCAAACTATACAGTATATAAGAAAATAACAACGACAAACTATGGTCTGACTTCCAAGCAACATGCCGCGACAAAGGACAAAGGGGCATGGAGTTTTGATCCGGTAATAAAAACTCCGTCTGATCTTAAGAAACTAAAAGTGCCTGAAGTTATCTATGACGAAAAAGGATCCGAAGAGCTGATCAAGGTTATCGGTGATATTTTTGGTGATATTTTACCGTTGAAAGTTCAAGGTGTAGCTGGTTTATCGTTTCACCCCATGGCTTTCTATACAGCTCTTCGTGGACTTGAAGAGGTTATGTTTGATATGTACGAAGAACCTGAAATGTTAAAGGATGCCATGCAGTTTTTTCTGGACGCACAATTTAATATTTTAGATCAGTACAGAAAAATGAATCTCCTTACAATTAATAATGATGATACTTATCAAAACTCCGGCGGCAATGGTTATATTGATGAACTTCCGGCTGTTGGATTTGACGCTAATCATGTTCGTACTATAGATATGTGGGGTTCGGCTGAAGCGCAAGAAATGGCGCAAGTTTCACCTGAATTACATTACGAGTTCGTATTGACATACGAAATGCAGTTTTTGAAAGAATTTGGGCTTACAGGATATGGCTGTTGTGAAGATTTGACTGAAAAAATAAAATATGTACTTGAGATTCCGAATATACGTCGGATATCAGTCTCTCCCTGGGCTGATGTGGAAAAATGCGCGGAAAGGATAGGGGACAAGGCTATTTTTTCTTGGAAGCCGCACCCAGCTCATTTGGTTGGTGATTTTGATGAGATAAATGTTCGAGAATATATCAAAAAAACTGTTAAAGCATGCAAGGATAATAATGTAACTGTTGAAATGATATTAAAAGATACTCATACTTGTCAAAATCATCCTGAACGTTTTACTAAATGGTATGAAATAGCAGATGAGGTTATTGCTGAGCATTTTGATTAAAGTTGCTGATAGCATCGCCGCCAGCTCCAACACCAAATCCAGGCAGTGATAGATTAAATGCTTTTATCTGCAGAGTAAAGTAATACTGTTTATCAGTGGGGTTAGCGAAAAGTGATGCTGTCCAACAATGCATGTCATATGTTAAAAGATATTGGTTGTAACTGTATTTTTTTGTGACAGGGTTATAACTGGCTACGTATTTCACATTAAGCTTTTTTGTGAGGTTGAGTTCTGTAGAAGTTGAAATTTGTGTGAACTGATCAGCTTCTATACTGTAGCGTGTGTTTAACGAAATATTAGCGAATTTGTGTTCTATACTATCTATGGTTTTGCCCGGAATGTGATATTCAAATCTGCTTACTAAATCGCGCCAGCGTTTATTATTTAGGTCATAGCCGACTCTTTGCGTTGTTAAAAAATTATCTCCAGACCTTACTGTACCGAATAATGTAATATCGTGCCATATATTACGTTCCAAATCTTTCCCCGCGGTCAAAGTGAAGTTATTTTTGCTTCCTCTGTATTGTAGGCTTTCGCTTAGCGAATGAGCCTTATAAATAGTGTCCATACGTAAAGGTGAATAACCATCGCCATCCTGCATAGTCCAACTCATCCTACTGGTAAGTAAACCATCTGACAGTATGTTCGTTGTGAAGTCTGCTCTTAAGTTATATTCATACATGGCGGTCCGGTCTTCATCACCATAACTTGTCTGCCAAAACGAAGTTGAAAATCTCATTTCTGAGTTTCCTTTACTCCCTGTTTCGCCGAGTTCAAAAGCTTTGAAATTATTATTAAGCTGCAAGCGATACCTGTCAATAAATTCATTAGTTTGAAGCTCATTATATGAACCGTATCTTAACTCAATAGTTGTAGGTAAATAGTCAGTTATAGCGGAAAACGCAGCGGTTTTAGAGTTTGTTGTAAGATATACTTCCGGTTTTCTCTCTACCCCGCTAACTGTGCGGTCAATGTCATCTAATTTTTCATAATCATCATAATTAACAACTAAATCGAGACGTTTGCTTTTATCATCAAAGTTCATGTTGTTATTTAAGGTCACTCTATTCCATAGGTTTACAATAGTTGGATCATCATGATTTTTGTATGATGTATAGTTAGAATTAATAGATAATCTGCTGTTTACTTTATCCTGTGAACCGCTAAGAGATGTGTTTAGGGTAAATGTACCGGAAAAGTCATCAATCTCAAATCTTCCTTCCTGCAGGCGACTAACGACATTTAACGCCGAATTGGTCGCGTTACCACTGTAAGACAGATTGCCCTTAAAATTATTTATTGTTACAACATCACTATTGTTATACATGCGATAATTTATTTCACGCGAATAGTTTGCATTAAAATTCAGTGTTTTATGCAGTTGATGAGTATGCTCTACTTCCAGCAGATATTCGTCATTCAAAGGATTGATTAAAACATTTGCGCTGCTGTGTACTGTTTGTGTATCTAAATTATATGTACCGCCTCCACTCAAATATGATTTTGTTGCTATTGTAAGAAAAAGATTGCCATGTTGAGTATCATCAATAATATATTGATATGGTACGGTTACATAATATCCGTCAGCATCATTATATCCGATATCAGGCATACTTGATTTTTCATGTAAGTCAAACCAAAACCATGGTAAATGTAAGACCCGGAAATCGCCGATATATATGCTGTTTTGGTGCATGATAACTCTGTTCCCGGGCTTTATATCCGCACGTTTTGTAGCAAAGTGGTAGTGAGGATGTTCAAGATCACAAGTAGTAATGTAGGCATTTTCAATAAATAGCTGATTGTTATTGCCATGCATAGAATCACTTTTCACTATCAGCTCACCATTCATATCTTCAACAAGATATCCGGGAGGAAAGACGGCATTAAATCCAATAAATTCCCATTCGTTATTATTAATATTAAAGACGCCCTCACTCCCGTGATAGATCATTTGGTCTTTTGTATCAAAAGAAAAGTTATCTCTCGCAGTTACTGTATTAGCATCAGGGTCAAGTATAACTTTATTAGCGGTTATTATTCCTTCATCAGCAATAACCATTGCCGGATTGCCAATAAGTTCAATGACATTTCCTATTAAGTTTATGACATCACCTTGTTTCACCCACACAGGTAGTATTCTTTTATTATTTGTCTGTAAGATGTCTGTTTTATTATTGAAATCTGAAATAAACTCAGGTGTTGAGATAGGAGCTATAGACTCGATGTTATCAATTTTTAAAATCTCGCTATAGTTCTCTACTATGGTTGGAATGTCTTCTTTTGAAATAAATTCATTTTCAGTAGCAATCAAAGAAGGATCAAATTCTTGTTGGGCAATGGAAAATGTTGATGTTATTGATAAAAATATAAAAGAAATAAATACTCCGGCCCAATATATATTCAGCCAAGATTTATTTGTTTTATTCTCTTTATATGTTAGAGTTATCATTTGCGGATTTATCACATTAAAAGATATATAAAAAAAGTAAGCCGATATTTTGTTTTTGGCTTACGTAGTTTAAAGTGTGTAAGTATTATAATTAAAGATGTTGATATAGTTCATATTTTATTTTTTAAATGGTGCCCAGGGGGGGAGTCGAACCCCCACGACCTTACGGTCGATGGATTTTAAGTCCATTGCGTCTGCCATTCCGCCACCTGGGCACTTAAAAAATTATATACTAAAACGTTTGAAAAGTCAAGGGGAAAACTGCTGTTTTTTTATAAAATATCCATTTAATAAAAAATAGCTAATCGATCTGTGTATATCCTTGCTCTTCGTCATATATGAATGATTTCCTTTCTTCTTTTAATACTTCTACAATATTACTGCTTTTTACAGTTCCTTCACGGAGTATATGAAACGGTTTTGTTGTACAGTTCAATATAGTTGATGCTATCCCTGAGTTTGTCAAACCTCCATCTATTATAATATCAACCCTACCGTCTAAGTGCGCGATAACGTCTCCTGCATTATCAGGAGCAGACCAACCGGATAAGTTAGCACTTGTCGTTGCTAAAGGTGAATATCGATCTAAAATTTGAAGAGTTATCTCATGATCCGGTATGCGAACACCTACTGTTGTTCCGTTTGCTATAGCTATTTTAGGAATAGTTGGTTTTGCGTCAAGTATCATAGTCAGAGGACCGGGCCAAAAACGGTAAGCAAGCACTTTTACATCCGGAGTGAGGTTCACGGCTACACTGTCAATATTTTTTACATCAGCTACCATAGCTATCAGCGGCATATCTTCAGGGCGTCCCTTTATCTCATAAATCCTTGATACTGCATCAATATTAAAAAAATCACACGCCAACCCGTAAACTGTATCAGTCGGAATAGCTATTACTCCACCAAATTTCAGCACATTAACTATTTCTTCGATATTAATATTACATGCATCAATAATTTTTGTCATAGTGTTATTTCAGATAATATTAACATAATTCGCTGTTAAATATTTAGATTCCTTTTATATACGATTGTTATTGCATTTTATTTGCAAAAAAAGTATAATAATGATATGTAAGCATTATATTACATATGTGCAGATATTTAACTATAATAAGGAGCAAATCATGAAAATCACACCGCTTGGTGCCGCAAAAGAAGTTACCGGCTCAATGTTTTTGATAGAATACAACGAGAAAAAAATGATAGTTGACTGTGGACTTTTCCAAGGCGGATATGATGCTGTTTTGAAAAATAGTTCGTTCCCGTTTGATGCTAAAGAAATAGACGCTGTTGTATTAACGCATGCGCATTTAGATCATAGCGGAAGAGTGCCTATGCTTGGTAAATTTGGCTATAATAATCCAATATACGCAACTGTTCCAACTTGTGATTTGCTCTCAGGAATGTTGCTTGATTCAGCAAAAATACAGATGGAAGATTATGAGAGAAAATTACGTAAAAATCCACGTCGTGGGCTTAGTACTCCTATTTTGATGTACGATACGGAAGACGTTTACTACATTTTACGAAGATTAAATCCTATGGACTATGATGATGTGTTTGAGCCGATCCAGGGATTAAAAGTAACATTTCGTCAAGGTGGGCACATACTGGGAGCAGCTTCGATAGAAATAACTAACAATGAAGGAAAAAAAGTGTATTTTTCCGGTGATATAGGCGGATTTGACAGAAATATCGTTAACGATCCTGATTTTCCGCCTGAATGTGACTTCATATTTTGTGAGTCTACATACGGAAACCGTTTGCACAGGAGCTATCAAGCCTCCGTTGATGAACTTGCAGAAGCTATAAATGAAGCACTCAAAAATGGCGGAAATGTAATAATACCTACATTTGCGCTTGAGCGTGCGCAAGATCTTCTTTATGTTATGCGCGAATTATCTGAAGCGGGCAGAATACCGAATAATCCTATATTTCTTGATAGTCCATTAGCTGTTAATATCACAAAACTCTATAATGAGCACATCGATGATTTAAATGCCAATGCTAACATAGCAGCAAATAGAGTGAAAGACCCGTTTGTTTTTGAGAATGTCCACGTTGTTAAAACCGGTAATGAATCGCGCGCGCTCAACACTTTTAGTGGAATTATAATCCTTGCCGGCAGTGGAATGGCTACCGGCGGCAGGATAAAACATCACTTAAAACATAACCTTTGGAAAAGCAATTCAAGTATTGTTTTTGTTGGATATCAAGCACAAAATACTCTGGGACGAAAAATAGTTGACGGCGCGAATTTTGTGGAAATCGAGGGTGAAAGAATAGCTGTTCGCGCAAATATATATACTATAAATGGTTTTAGCGCACACGCTGATCGTGATGAACTTGCGAAATGGTTGAAATACTCAAAACATGCTACCATAGTTTTAAACCATGGTGAGCATAGCGTTATTGAAATTTTTAAAGATTATTTAGAGAAAGAATATAAACGTACGGTTATTATTGCTGACACAGAACATCCCATTAATATATAGCCATAAATGGCGTTCAAAATAAAAATTATGCCTTTAGTACAAATATAGATTAAAACAGTTGAGAAAAAAGGAGAAAAAAAAGAAAAAATAGACTTGTCAAATCTTTTTTTTTTTGGTATAATATTTATCGCTATATTATTTCATAGAAATTATGCGGAGAGGTGGCCGAGTTAGGCTGAAGGCGCTCGCCTGCTAAGCGAGTAAGGGATCTTAAAGTCTCTTCCCGGGTTCGAATCCCGGTCTCTCCGCCAGTTTTTATAGTTTTAATTAATGATTTAAGCGCCCGTAGCTCAGCGGATAGAGCACTAGGTTGCGGACCTAGGGGTCGCAGGTTCGATCCCTGCCGGGCGTACCAATATAAAATACTATACACAATACAATAAAATATGTGATGTTTTAAACGTGGAGAGGTGGCTGAGCGGTTTAAAGCGGCGGTCTTGAAAACCGTTGTAGGATGACTACCGGGGGTTCGAATCCCTCCCTCTCCGCCATTTTGTGATAAATCCGAACTCATGCCAATCGGCGACGGGTTCGGATTTGTCCGTTTTGTGCGATGGTAACGTCCCCAACTTTGAGGCGGTTAAGGTCAGTCCAATTTTGGACCGATCTCGACGGGCGCAAAACTGCGCTCGTTACCGACGCGCCCAAGTTTGGGCTGGTGGTAATCAATCCAACTTTGGATTGATTGAAAACGCAGTATTATCAATGGTTTCGACAGCCCAAAGCTGGGCTGTCCGATTAAAATATCGCGGGATATTTTTCCTCCGTTGGTGAGGACGGCGCAAAATTGCGCTCACCTCGGAGGACAATCCAAAAATGGATACTCCTCAAGGAGCCCTAAAAGTTGAGGTGTCCCCAAAAATGGGGCGACCTCACAGACCCCAACTTTGGGGGCAATGACTGAAGCCAGTTTTGGATTGAGCGCAAAGTTGCGCCCATTGGCGCTGCCCTCAATTTTAAGGGCATTGAGCCCAAAATTGAGCCGTCCTAAAAATCGTAATTGACACCCAGACTTTTATATGCTATCCTGAGACAAATTAAATACTAAAAGCGTTGAGAAGAAACAGTAAGTATTTTAGATTTTTCAGAGAGAAGATGGTTGGTGAAAATCTTCAATGAAAAAATACTGAACCCATCTTTGAGCTGTGATTCCGAACGGCAACCAGTAAGAATCATCGGACTCCCTCCGTCAACCGGGAAAGCGTGTTTGCGCTGTGAGTGCAGAGTGTATTCTCTGAATTTAGGTGGTACCACGGACTGATTCAGTTCGCCCTAAGCTAATGATTTTGCTTGGGGCTTTTTTACGTTCCGAGCGTATGGAGGGAACATTATGAAACTTGAAAAACTGGTAGGAGACCGCTTCAAAGAAAGACCGGCTGACTGCGCCATCGACAGTCACGCGTTAATGATTCGCGGGGGCTACATCAAACACGTTGCGAACGGTATATTTTCTTCATACACCGTTCTGCGCCGGGTCACAAAAAAGATTGAACAAATTATCCGCAAGGAAATGGACGCGGTCGATGGACAAGAGGTTTTGTTCCCAGTCATTTTGCCTGCGTCGCTTTGGCAAGAATCTGGTCGGTATGAGGGCGTCGGGCGTGAACTGGTGAGGTTCAAAGACAGGAATGATAATCCGATGTTGCTCGGTATGACGCATGAGGAAGCCGCTGTCCATTTGGTTCGGGAATATGGTCAGACTTACGCGAAATATCCGTTTATGATTTACCAAATCCAAACGAAATTTCGTGACGAGCCTCGGCCGCGCGGCGGCTTAATTCGGGTGCGAGAGTTTACCATGAAAGACGCTTATTCATTCCATACTTCGCAGGAAGATTTGGAAGATTATTTCATGCGGTGTTATCGTGCGTATGAACGGATTTTTTCAAGGGTCGGTTTGCCGCAGGTGATTTCGGTTACTTCCGATTCTGGAATGATGGGCGGTAGCATGTCCCACGAGTTATGTTGCTGACATCAATCGGTGAGGATTCAATCGTAACTTGTAAAAACTGTGACTATCGTGCCAATATGGAAGCTGCGGAAAGCATCGTCATAAACGAAAAAACCGAAGCAGTTAAACCGTTCGAAAAAGTGCATACCCCGAACATGAAAACCATCGAGGATGTATGCGCTTTTTTGAATATGCCGATTGTAAAATCATGCAAAGCCGTCGTATATCAAAAAAACGCAACAGACGATTATTTTGTTGTTTTCATACGCGGCGATTTGGATATAAACGAAACAAAGCTCGAAAACTATTTACAAGAAGAAATCCATCCCGCTATTATCACCGATGAAAGCGGCATAGCCGCCGGTTTTATCGGGCCGCATCAACTGGATAATGTCAGCATACTATTTGACCAGTCTCTCCGGGGTATAGATAATCTCTGCTGCGGTGCTAATGAAATTGATTTTCATTATACGGGATTTAACATTGAACGCGATTATGGCTCGGCAGAATATTATGACTTTGCGAAAGCGACCGAAGGCGGCATTTGTCCTCAATGCAAGAACCAATCACTTGCAGTTTCTCGCGGTGTAGAGGTGGGGCATATTTTTCAATTAGGTACGAAGTACACGGAATCCATGAACATGAACTATGTCGATGAAAACGGAGATCCGCATCACCCGATTATGGGTTGTTACGGTATTGGTATCGGTCGATTAGCAGCGTCTATTTGTGAAGCGCATCACGACGAGTACGGTCCCGTTTGGCCGCTGTCAGTGGCACCGTGGCAGGTTCATCTTTGCTGCGTCCGAGCAGACGATGAATGGGTCAAATCGTTCGCTGATAAATTATACGACCAATTACAATCGGAAAACATCGAAGTCATATACGATGATAGGATTGTAAGCGCGGGCGTTATGTTTTCTGACGCTGACCTCCTCGGTGTTCCGATTCGTGTAATTATCAGTCCGCGTAATATGAAAGAAGGCTGTTGTGAAATCGTTACGAGGGATAAATCGGTAGGTAAAAAAGTAAAAGCTGATGATATTGTCGTGGCGCTTAATAAATTGTTAAAGTGTATTTGAAAACAAACGGCTTCCTCAATTTGTAATCGGCGTATATTTACGCTTTTCCCAAATCACCCCTATCGCCCGATTTCATTCTTGCAAGCAATGTATGGTGACTGCATTTCGTTCCGAAATGTCAGTCGCCATACTTCTTGTTGGTGGCTAAACCGCCCCCAAACCCCGGTTCAAATTGAGCGGTTCCCCGCCCAATTTGTTAAGCCAACTTCGTTGTCTGCTGCGCCCGCCTGTCGGCGGCCTATCACGCGGAAAATCCACGTCATTTTACCGCATCAAGGACACTGTTCAGACGGCGGAGGATCTCTTTTTGCTGCGTCATGATTTCCTCCTGCCGCGCCTGAATATCATCTACTTCATTGAGATAAATATTTCCCGTTTCGTTGACCTTTTTAGCAATCTGATTGATATTATTTGTGGCATTCGACAGCAGACGATTCATCTCCTTCACGCTGTCCAGTTCAACGTGAATTACCCGCCCGTCAATCGCCATTTTCAACAGATATGCCCGTGTATTGTTTATCCCCGTCTGCTCCTGTCGGCGGCGTATCAGTTCGCGCTCCTCCTCCGTCACTCGGAAGGTCATCGAATAGTTCCGTTGCAGATTTTGCGGCATATATAAATCCCCTTCCTTTGATGGATGGGCAGAGGGGCGGGATTGCTCCCGCCCGTGCCGCTTTCCTACCCAGCGAGCTTAACTTTATCGTCAAGCTCTGCCATCATCCCGCCGGGTACATGTTCGATGCCGCAGCGCGATTGCCACTCGGCGAACTCGCGCTGCCCCTCGTCACTTTCAAAGAAAGCGACCATCGTCGGGTACAGGCATCGGGCCAACGCTTCAAGAGCGTCGTCCGGGATGGCGTCGGATTTTTTCACGTTGGATTCTTTTACTCTCAAAACGCAGACCTCCTTAAAAAATATTTATGCGGACGTCCTGTCAAGGTCGCCCGCATGATTATTATAGCTGATTTGTTCGATTTTGTCAATGTCTTGCCGATTCGCCAAGTTATCAAATACATTTTATGATACGGGTTGACATATGCACATATACGGAGTATAATAATCACAAATACTTTACCAGCGGGGAGGAAAAACGAATGGAAGTCACAGCCGGCAAGCTGCTCGAACTGCGCAAGAGCGTGAATCTGCCGC
>JGI994J12354_10000311_pt1 | contig 48170 bp, 48 predicted proteins | sample IntmicLarv3ML3BL_FD_12354 | JGI IMG/M metagenome (IMG submission 12354) | reverse complement strand
TGGAAATAGAACGAGCAGCAGTTCAAATCAGGGAGAAAGGGTTAGTGAATTTGGATTTAAGTGAGTTCACTCAACTTATTGAGGTCGTTTCCTTAGAGGGTCAAGCAGAAAAAGAATTTTTCGAGGGTACTCAAAATGATTATGCCATCAGAAAAATAGAAAATACTTATTATCGCATGGATTATATTGCCAATAACAGCCAGCAAATGGAAAGCATAATAATAGCAGTGAATATTATGTTGAGTGTGATGGCAGTGATGATGCTCATTCTTATGTGTTTCATTGGAATGCGGATTTTAAGTCCTTTTCATAGATTGACAAATATGCCTTATGAACTTTCAAAAGGAAATTTAGCAGTTCCATTAAAGGAGACAAAAACAAGATTTTTTGGTCGTTTTATATGGGGAATGAATTTGCTTAGAGAAAATATAGAGGAACAAAGAGCGAGAGAATTACAGCTTCAAAAAGAGAAGAAGACTTTAATACTTTCCATTTCACATGATATCAAAACCCCTTTATCAGCAATAAAACTATATGCCAAAGCACTTTCTAAGAAACCAAAGCGGATGAAATCGAAAATTTTGTAGTTGAAATTATAAAAGCTTCAAATGAAGAGTTCATTAATTTGGAGGTAAAAGAGGGCGAATATTATTTATCAGCGCTGATGAATAGTATAAATGAGTTTTACCAAGACAAGTTAAATTTATTAAAAATAGATTTTCAAATCGAAAAATATTTGGATTGTCTGTTAAATGGTGATGTGGATAGAGCGGTGCAAGTGCTTCAAAATATAATCGAAAATGCGATAAAATATGGAGATGGACATTCCATCTATATCAAATTTTCGGAGGAAGAAGATTGCTGCCTAATTACCATAAAGAATACTGGCTGCAGCTTACCGGATAACGAAGTACCTCATATATTTGAAAGCTTTTGGCGGGGATCTAATGTAGGAGAAAAAAATGGCAGTGGTCTAGGATTATATATATGCCGTCAGCTAATGAAGCAGATGGGAGGGGATATCTTTGGATATTCTAAAAATGGAATTATGGAGATTACAGTAGTATTTTGTCGGGCATAAGAACAAAAGAACCATATTTATATCTTTACGAAAAAGTTTTCAAGGCTTATAATTAATAAAACTTGAAAACTTTTTGATTTAGATAAAATAATAAAAATTGGGGATATCAAATGGATTTAATAGGTTTAGTAAATTTGCAAATTATGATGTTTATTTTAATGGGAATTGGTATTCTATTGAGAAAGAAAAATATAATAGATGATAGCGGAAAGAAAGTGGTAACAGATTTAGTAATCATGGTCTTTTTGCCCTGTAATATTATGAACGCTTTTCTGATAGAATTTAGTGTGGAGATATTAAAAAGTGCAGTGATGATATTTATTATATCAATATTAATACAATTAGGCTGTACCTTAATCAGTGCGACTTGTTATCAAAGAATTCCCAAAAGCCAGAGAGTTGTATTACAATACGGAACCGTATGTTCAAACGCCGGTTTTTTAGGAAATCCGGTGGCTGAGGGAGTATATGGGGCGATGGGACTGCTGTATGCTTCTTTTTATCTGATACCCCAAAGAATTGTTATGTGGTCTGCCGGTTTATCTTATTTTACCGAAAGTCCTAGTAAAAAAGCAGTGATAAAAAAGATAATGACTCATCCATGTATCATCGCAACAATGCTGGGAATTTTTCTAATGATATCGCAGATGCCTTTGCCGATATTTTTAAGCGATGCCAGTGCCGCAGTAGGAGGTTGTACGACCGCAGTGTCGATGATTTTAATTGGCACTATATTGGCGGACGCAGATTTGAAAACAATGGTTTCAAAAATAACCCTTATGTTTTCACTGATTAGACTAATAATAATACCAGCTTTAGTATTCATACCGTGCCTGTTATTTAAAGTAGATCCTTTAGTGATGGGGGTGGCAGTGGTTTTGGCAGCAATGCCAGCGGGCAGTACCACCGCAATATTGGCAGAAAAATATAATGGGGATGCTGAATATGCCAGCAAATGCGTTGTGCTTACCACTGTATTATCAATGTTAGTGATTCCGATTTGGTGCACGCTTATACAAGCCGTTTCTTAGTTAATAAAAAAAGTTGATAAAAACATATAAAAATAAATATAAAATATAAGGAGGCATAACATGTTTAAAGAATTAGTAAAACAAAATCGTAGTTATCGAGGATATGATGAAAGCTACAAAGTATCAAAAGAGGAATTAAAAGAATTAATAGAATATGCAAGAATTACGCCAAGCACCATGAATCAGCAGCCTTTCCAATACTATTTAGCAGTAGAAGCAGAAAAAGTAAAACAGATTGAAGATATGGTGGGCTGGGCAGGTTCTTTGCCATTTAAGTTGCCGCGACCAGGGAAATCGCCAACAGCTTTTATTATTATTTGTCAAAATACCGATTGGGTTTCTCTCCATGAGCGTTACAAAATAGATGTTGGAATTGTGGCTCAAACGCTCCTTTTGGCGGCCGCAGAAAAAGGTCTTGGTGGTTGTATGTTCGGCAGCTTTAAAGCGGAAAACGTGAAACAACAGTTGAATTTTTCAGAAAATTTAGAACCGATGCTAGTAATTTCAATCGGAAAACCAGCAGAAGAAATTGAGTTAGTAAATGCGACAAAAGAGAATGCAACAAAATACTACCGAGATGAAGAAGATACTCACTATGTGCCAAAAAGAAAATTAGAAGATATTGTGATAATGTGATTTCAATAAATAAAAGAGGCTGGATTTTACTTAAATCCAGCCTCCATCCATATGTATAACTTGTCCGGTAAGATATTCTCCGGCTTGACACAACATTGATACCATCTGACCTATTTCCGCCGGAGAACCCAAGCGTCCAACGGGAATTTCAGCCGCTAAATCAGCTTTATCCTCCTCAGAAAAGCAAGCATTCATCTCAGTGTTAATCATTCCGCAGGCAATGCAGTTCACCTGAATATTGCTCGGTGCTAATTCCTTAGAAAGAGCTTTAGTAAAGGCATGAATTGCTCCTTTAGTGGCGGAATAGGCAACTTCACAAGAAGCACCGACACTGCCCCAGACAGAAGAAATATTAATGATTTTGCCAGACTTTTGTGTTACCATAGCAGGAATAGCGAGCTTAGAACAATTAAACACAGAAGTTAGATTTGTTTGCACAAGGGCATTCCACTGTTCAATATCCATATCAGATAAAAGTCCAAGATGGGAAACTCCGGCATTATTTACCACCACATCAATACGACCAAAGGTAGCATAGGCATTCTCGAACAAGCATTGCGCAACATTAAAATCACCGATATCGCCGAGAAAAGTCAAGCAAGAAACCTTATATGTCATTTCCAAATCAGATTTTAGTTCGCGAAGCAAATCTTTAGAATATACACTATTAAGAATTAGATTATAGCCATCTTTTGCTAATTGAATAGCGATGGATTTGCCAATTCCTCGCGAAGCTCCGGTTACTAGGGCGACTTTTTTTAGACTCATGTTCTCCTCCATAAATATAAATATATAATAAATTTATTATAGAAAAAAAAGGAAGACTTGTAAATGAAATATTGATAAATATTTTTCACATATTATTTGTCTTGTATCCACCGATAGAACGTAGTAAAATAAGGATAACAAAAGTAATCCCAAAGAGAGAGGAGGGGAAGATATGAGTAAGAAGATGTTATTTATATTCAACCCATATTCAGGGAAAGCACAAATAAAAAATAAGTTATTAGAGATTATAGATATATTCACAAAAGGCGGATATTTGGTGACGGCATATCCAACACAGGGATACCAAGATGCCATAAACGCAGTGGTGAAGCATGTGGAAGAGTATGATTTGTTGGTATGTTCTGGGGGAGATGGCACTTTGGACGAAGTGGTTACTGGTGTTATCATGTCCAAGAAGAAAATTCCGATAGGTTATATACCAGCCGGAAGTACCAATGATTTTGCCAATAGTTTGAAAATCCCCAAAAATATGATAAAAGCAGCGAATATAGTTGTATCTGGGAAGAAATTCCAATGCGATATTGGAAAATTCAATGAAGATATATTTGTCTATATTGCAGCATTTGGACTATTTACTGATGTATCTTATCAGACGAAACAAGAAGTGAAAAACGTATTAGGGCATATGGCGTACTTATTAGAAGGGGTAAAGCGTTTATACGCTATTCAGTCTTATCATATTCAAGTAGAATGTAATGATGAGGTGATAAAGGGTGAATATATTTACGGTATGATAAGCAACTCCATATCAGTTGGTGGTTTTAAAAAAGTGACGGGAAAATATGTGGAATTAGATGATGGGCTATTTGAAGTTTTATTCGTAAGAATGCCAAAAAATCCGCTGGAATTACAAGAAATTATTGTAGCATTATTAAATGAAGAAATGGATTCAAAATATATCTTCACCTGTAAGGCAGCAAATATTAAAGTTACTTCTAAAAAGACAATTCCGTGGACCCTAGATGGTGAATATGGTGGAGAGCATAAAGCGGTTTTAATTAAAAACTTGACCCATGAAATCGAAATGATAGTGGAAGATAAATAATTTATAATGATTAATATATTTGGTAGAAAAAAATATTCCCTTTTACACAAAAGTGGTATATAATAAATCTGTTAATAAAATAACAATCCAATCAATGGAAAATTTAGGAGGTAGAGTATGTTAGTATCAGCAAAAGAAATGTTAGATAAAGCAAAGGCAGGTCATTATGCAGTTGGCCAGTTTAATATCAATAATTTAGAGTGGACAAAATCAATTTTAACTGCTGCACAGGCTTCAAATTCACCAGTAATCCTAGGAGTGTCAGAGGGTGCAGGAAAGTACATGACAGGTTATAAAACGATTGTAGGAATGGTGAATGGTATGCTAGAGGGATTAAAAATCACAGTTCCAGTAGCACTTCATTTAGATCATGGTAGCTATGAAGCTTGTTTAGAATGTATTGAAGCAGGATTTTCTTCCGTTATGTTTGATGGTTCTCATTATTCAATAGAGGAAAATGAAGAAAAAACAGCAGAATTAGTAAAAATATGTAATGAAAAAGGAGTTTCTCTTGAAGCAGAAGTAGGTTCTATCGGCGGAGAAGAAGACGGTGTAATCGGTACAGGAGAATGTGCAGATCCAAACGAATGTAAAAGCATTGCTGATTTAGGAATTTCGATGTTAGCAGCAGGAATTGGAAACATCCACGGTGCTTATCCTGAAAATTGGGCAGGACTTAGCTTTGAAACATTAGATGCAATTCAGCAACTGACAGGGGACATGCCATTAGTTTTACATGGCGGTACTGGAATTCCAGATGAAATGATACAAAAGGCAATCAACCTAGGTGTTGCAAAAATCAATGTAAATACAGAATGTCAATGGGTTTTTGCAGAAGCAACACGAACATATATTGAAGCAGGTAAAGACAAAGCAGGCAAAGGATTTGATCCACGTAAACTTTTAGCACCTGGTAGCGCGGCAATCATTGACTTAGTAAGTGAAAAAATCAAATTATTTGGTTCAGACAACAAAGCATAATCTTTATTTCATATGTAAAAAATCAAAAAATATTTCTATTTTGCTTGCAATACAGGCATAAAAGGAGTATCTTATAGAGTATAAACCAACGAATAGAGGCATTCCAATTAGATTGGGATGCCTTTACTCTTCTAGGTGAAAAGAGTGAGGTAGAGGAGAGGAAAAAATGACTGAGAAGATAGATGTAGAAAAAATATTTGGGCAAAACGTGTTTGACGACAGAGTAATGCAAAAATGCCTCCCGCAAAAGGTCTATAAAGAGTTGCGACAAACCATAGAGGGAAGAAAAGAATTAGATCCAATGATTGCCGAAGTGGTGGCGGGGGCGATGAAAGACTGGGCGATAAAAAAGGGTGCGACACATTATACCCATTGGTTTCAGCCATTAACAGGTGTAACCGCAGAAAAGCATGATTCATTTATATCTGCACCTAAAAAAGACGGTTCAATTATTATGGAATTGTCCGGAAAGGGATTAATCAAAGGAGAGCCAGATGCCTCCTCCTTTCCGTCTGGTGGGCTGCGTGCCACTTTTGAAGCGCGGGGATATACCGCTTGGGATTGCACCTCACCAGCATTTATTCGGGAAAATGCCGGAGTGGCAACACTTTGTATTCCGACCGCATTTTGTTCTTATACCGGAGAGGCACTAGACCAAAAAACACCTTTACTTCGTTCCATGGAAGCGATTAATAAACAAGGCTTGAGGCTGCTTAAATTATTTGGTAATACCAAATCTAAAAAGGTCACACCATCCATTGGTGCCGAGCAAGAATATTTTATTGTAGATAGAGATCTGTATTTAAAAAGAAAAGATTTGATTTTTACCGGCCGTACCCTTTTTGGGGCTATGCCTCCAAAAGGTCAAGAATTGGATGATCATTATTTTGGTGTTATCCGTGAACGCATTGCCGCTTTTATGAAAGATGTAAATAAAGAGTTGTGGAAGCTAGGCGTATCGGCGAAAACACAACATAATGAAGTGGCACCGGCACAGCACGAAATAGTTCCAATATACGCCGAATGTAATGTTGCCGTAGATCATAATCAAATGGTAATGGAGACCTTAAAGGCGGTGGCAAATAGACATAATTTGCATTGCTTACTTCATGAGAAACCATTTGCTGGAGTGAATGGTTCAGGAAAGCATAATAATTGGTCGCTCATAACAGATGATGGTATCAACCTATTAGATCCAGGCAAAACGCCGCATGAGAATATTCAATTCATATTAATGTTGACTTGTATCTTAAAAGCGGTGGATACTCATGCAGAATTATTAAGGGAATCAGCCGCTGATCCGGGAAATGATCATAGATTAGGAGCGGATGAAGCGCCACCGGCTATTATTTCTGTTTTTCTAGGCGAACAGCTACAAGATGTAATCACTCAGCTCATCAGTACCGGCGAAGCAACTCATAGCATAAATGGAGAGCGTCTGCGCACTGGTGTAAAGACTCTTCCAGATTTTATGAAAGATGCCACCGATAGAAACCGAACCTCTCCATTTGCTTTTACAGGCAATAAATTTGAATTTAGAATGGTCGGTTCAAGAGATTCCGTATCCGCACCGAATGTTGTGTTAAATACGATTGTAGCAGATGCTATTTCAGATACCTGCGATGTGTTAGAAGCAGCAGAAGATTTTGATCTTGCGGTGCATAACCTAATCAAAAAATATGCGATAGCACATGAAAGAATTATCTTTAATGGCAACGGATATTCTGAAGAATGGGTAGCGGAGGCAAAACGCAGAGGGCTTGCTAATATTTGTTCAATGGTAGAGGCGATTCCGGCATTGACGACCAAGAAGAGCATAGAACTATTTGAAAAATTTAAAGTATTTACAAAAACAGAGTTAGAATCCAGAGAAGAAATTCAATATGAAGCCTATGCCAAAGCGATTAATATAGAGGCGAGAGCGATGATTGATATTACGAGTAAACATATTATTCCAGCAGTAATTCGACAGACCAAGATACTTGCCGACACAATTAATGCGGTGACAACAGCAGGAGCCGATTCATCAGTTCAAACAGGTTTATTAAATGAGATTTCAACCTTGCTTGTAGATGTAAAAAAAGCATTGGAGCATTTAATCGCCGAGAATACAAAAGCTGCTCATTTATCCGAGGGTAAAGAACAGGCTGAATATTATCACAAAGTGGTGAACGAAATCATGCTTGAACTTAGGGAGCCAGTGGATAAGCTGGAAATGATAGTGGATAAAGAAATTTGGCCAATGCCATCTTATGGTGATTTGATATTTGAAGTTTAAAGAGAAATGAAGATAACAAACTCCTTGAAAAAGGGAGGACGCCAAGTAGAAAATTCTACTTGGCGCTTATTATGAAAAAGTTTATTAAAAATAGTAAATTAATACTTCGAAAAAATCTTTTATCTATCTTACTGATATAATCATTATATGCAATAGAAATGAAGAAACAATGTAAAAAAAATGAAACTTTGTTGAATATAAAATGAATAAAAAATGAACGAAAATGCGAAAGCAAGAGAAGTCTTTTCAATTTCTCTCAGATATAGTATAATAACAAAAGAATATTATTAAAGAGCGTGAAGCAGGAGGTTATCATGGTAAGATTTAATCATTTCAATTTTAATGTATTGGATTTAGAAAAGAGTTTGCAGTTTTATAAAGAAGCACTGGAGTTAGAAGTAGTAAGAGAGCATATAGCATCAGACGGTTCTTTTACACTCGTATATTTAGGCGATGGAAAAAGTGATTTCACATTGGAATTAACATACCTAGCAGAGCGAACAGAGCCATATAATCTAGGTGAATGTGAATTTCATCTAGCGCTGACAGCATCCAATTATCAAGAAACTTATAAAAAGCATAAAGAAATGGGTATAATTTGTTATGAAAATGAAGCGATGGGAATTTATTTTATAACCGACCCAGACGGCTATTGGATTGAAATTGTACCAGAGAAAAAATAAAAAATCAGGATAAAGTGAAGAATGATTGGTGAGAATATGGAACAGAATATAAATAGGCAGAATGATAAAAAAATAGAAGTTCTTGGTATTAAAATGGATGATTATTTTTTAGAAGAAGTGATGGAACATTTTAAAGAATATCTTGAAAATGATTTTTTAAATACAATAGGCATTATATCTACGAGTTTATTGACAACTGCTAGTGAAGATGGAGAGTTAAAAAAACAAATAGAAGATTTGGATTTGTCCATTGTAGGGGAAAAAGAAATCTTAGAAGCGGCTCATGTAACTCATAAAAGAAGATATAAAGAAGTGGAAAAGCATCAATTTGTCACCACTTTTTTTAAAGATTGTCAAGAGTACCAGAGGAGCATATTTCTATTAGTGGACAGAGAGGAACAAATTAAAAAGCTAAATGAATATCTAGCTGAAAAATACAAAGGAATAAATGTGATTGGTGCCTATGCAGTGGAAATTGGTAACGAGAATGAAGACAAGATTATAAATGAAATCAACGGAATATCGCCAGATATTATTGTATCCATTATGGGAACAACCTTTCAGGAGAAATTTATTTATCAGAATAGACAAAAGTTAAACGCCAAAGTGTGGTTAGGCTTGGGACATCATGAACGAGCGAGAGATTCTATCGGTTTAAAACCTAGTTGGTTGAGCAAACTGGTAGATAGGACATTGTTTAAACGACTTGTCTCAAAATACAATAGTGGAATGAGAGAATAATATTAATGATGGCAAAATTAAAAAAAACTGTATACACAGATTATTTTTTAATGTTGATAGGAACAGCGCTAATGGCATTTGTAATCAAATCCATTTATGCGTCAATTAATCTAGTTACAGGTGGGTTTTCAGGTGTTGCAATTTTATTAAAGGACTTAAGCGGACAGTGGTTTGAGGGCGGAATTCCCTTGTGGTTTACCAACTTGATTTTGAACATTCCGTTGTTTTTAATCGGCATTAAAGTGAAAGGGATTCGTTTTTTAGGACGCACCTTATTTGGGACATTAGCGATATCCATGTGGCTCTTAGTGCTTCCAGAATTTTCGATTGTAACAGATGATTTACTTTTAGGTGCGGTATTTGGCGGGGCGATCAGCGGTGTTGGAATCGGATTGGTATTTATCGCCCGTGGAACTACTGGCGGAACAGATATGATGGCGGCCATTATTCAACATTATGCAAAACATTATTCCATAGCCCAAATCATGCAGGTACTTGATGCTGCTATCGTCTTGATTGGTGTTTTTGTCTTTGGTTTGGAGCGGGCACTTTATGCGGTAATTGCTATTTTTGTAGTATCACAGGTATCTGATGGACTGTTAGAGGGTTTGAAATTCTCAAAAGTAGCCTTCATTATTACCAGCCGGCATAGAGAAGTAGCGAATAGTATTATGACCGAAATGGATCGGGGAGTCACTAATTTTGAAGGTACGGGTATGTATTCAGACGCTCAGCGCAATATGCTTTTTTGTGTGGTGTCGAAAAAAGAAATCGTCGGATTAAAAGAAATTATTATGAAGATAGACCCCCGTGCTTTTGTAATTGTGTCCGATGCTCGGGAAGTTTTAGGTGAAGGATTTATAGAGCAAAAAAAGAAAAATGTCTTAAAAAATTAAGAAAAATGTAATAAAATTGAGGAAATACATAAATAATTTGTATTTTCTCTTTCTTTTTTTGGTGTTTTGTATTAAAATATAGGTTAAAGTATTGTGTATAAATAAACAAAGGAGAACAAAGAATGATATCAAACCAAATACTGCAAAATACAATTGAAGGCCTAAAATCCATTGCTAGAATTGATTTATGTATCATTGATACAGAGGGAAATGCATTAGCAAGTACTTTTCTGGGGGCGGAAGAATATCAAGCATCGGTATTAGACTTTGTGAATTCTCAGGCGGATAGTCAGGTTTTACAAGGGTATCAGTTTTTTAAAGTGTTTGATGAGCATCAGTTAGAATATATTTTACTTGCCAGCGGCGTTAGTGAAGATGTTTATATGGTAGGGAAGATAGCTGTTTTTCAAATACAGAACTTATTGGTGGCATATAAAGAGCGTTTTGATAAAGATAATTTTATTAAAAATTTATTATTGGACAATCTACTCTTAGTGGATATCTATAATAGAGCAAAAAAACTTCATATTGAAACAGAAGCACGTCGTGTTGTATTCATTGTTGAAACAAAACATGAAAAAGATAATAATTTGTTGGAAAATCTAAAAAATATCTTCGGACAAAAAACAGGTGATTTTATTACCGCAGTGGATGAAAAGAATATCATTGTTGTAAAAGAAATCGGAGCGAATGATGATTATTTAGCATTGGATAATATTGCGAAAACAATTTTAGAATCTTTAGGTGCGGAAAAAACTGAGACACCCCATATTGCATATGGTACGATAGTGGGTGAAATTAAAGAAGTATCAAGATCCTATAAAGAGGCAAAAATGGCTCTTGATGTAGGTAAGATTTTCTTTGGTGAGCGAGATATAATCGCATATAGCTCATTAGGAATTGGCAGACTGATATATCAGCTTCCTATTCCTCTTTGCAAGATGTTTATTAAAGAAATATTTGAAGGAAAATCACCGGATGATTTTGACGATGAAACATTAATAACCATCAGCAAATTTTTTGAAAACAGTTTGAATGTTTCCGAAACATCAAGACAATTATATATTCATAGAAACACATTGGTTTATCGTTTAGATAAATTACAAAAAAGTACAGGGTTGGATTTAAGAGTGTTTGAAGATGCCATTACCTTTAAGATTGCATTAATGGTAGTGAAGTATATGCAGTATATGGAAACACTAGAATATTAAACAACCAAGAAACACAGGAGGCTTGACGTGATCTATTTAAAGAATGTAAGCAAGGTTTATTCAAAAGGGCAACCCGCTATTAACGATGTGAGCATACAGGTGGATAAGGGTGAGTTTGTTTTTATAGTGGGGATGAGTGGTTCAGGAAAATCAACTTTTATAAAACTTTTATTAAAAGAGTTAGAAGTGACTTCGGGGTCAATCAGAGTAAATGGAACCTTTGTAAATAAGCTAAGAAGAAGAAAAATCCCTAAATATAGAAGAAATATTGGGGTAGTATTTCAAGATTTTCGATTATTAGAAGATAGAAATGTATATGAAAATGTGGCATTTGCCCAGCGTGTTGTGGAAACATCAGCAAGAAGAATTAAGAAGAATGTTCCTGAAATATTGTCCTTAGTAGGATTGGCAGAAAAGTATAAGTCCTTGCCGACAGAACTCTCAGGAGGAGAACAACAACGTGTAGCAATCGCCAGAGCGCTTGTAAATAAACCATCTATATTATTAGCGGATGAACCAACAGGAAATTTGGATCCAAAGAATTCATTTGAAATTATGAAGTTATTAGAAGAAATCAATGAAAGAGGAACGACTGTCTTAGTGGTTACTCATAATAGCGAAATTGTTGACTCAATGAAGAAGCGTGTAATTAAATTACAGCGTGGTGTCATTGTGAGCGATGAACGGGAAGGTGAGTATACTCATGAAGGTTAGAACAGTAGGTTATACCGTTAAGCAAGGGCTTAAAAGCATCGGCAGAAATAAAATGTTTTCGTTAGCATCCATTGCGACTATGGCGGCTTGTATTTTTCTGTTTGGATTATTTTTAGCAATAGTAATGAATTTCTCTTATATTTTAAAAGCAGCAGAAGAGGGTGTATCCATCACTGTATTATTTGATGATGGTACACCAGAAGAGCGAATTTTAGAAGTCGAAAAGCAAGTTGCAAATTTTCCAGAAGTATTAAGAACGAATTATGTGTCGGCAGAACAGGCATGGGATACTTGGAAAGTTCTCTACTTTCAAGGGGCAGATGAAAAATTGATGGAGGGTTTCGAGGACGATAATCCACTTGCTAATTCAGCCAATTTGGAAATTTATGTGTTAGACATTGAAGAGCAGAGAAATGTAGTAGCTGCTATTTCAGCGATAGACGGAGTTCGTAGAGTAAATCATTCGGAAATTGTTGCGAGTAGATTTGCGCATGTAAATAGATTGGTGTTATATATTTCAGCAACAATTATTGGAATTTTATTAGCCGTTTCTATTTTCCTCATTAGTAATACCGTTACGATTGGTATATCTGTAAGAAGAGAAGAGATTGGCATTATGAAATTAATTGGAGCAACAGATTTCTTTGTCAGAGCTCCATTCATCATAGAGGGAATAATAATTGGAGCGATTGGAGCATTTTTACCATTATTATTACTTTATGTACTATATAACAGGGTGGTATCTTATGTATTAAATAGATTTAGCCTATTGATTGGTATTATTCGTTTTATACCATCAGAAGAAATATTTTCAACCTTATTTCCAATAGCCATGGGCTTAGGAATAGGGATTGGATTTTTAGGAAGCTCTATAACTGTGAGAAAACATTTAAGGGTATAGGTGATTTTGTGAGAAAAAATAAAGCGCGTATTTTGGCAGCAGCCTTAACACTATCAATGCTATTGAGTCCATTTCAGTCTTTTGCATCCAATAAAGAAGAAGCAGAAGAGAAAAAACAGGAGATGCAGCAGAACTTGAATAATATTGAAAGTGAGATAGACGGCTTAGAAGAGGCGGTCATCGATATAGAAGAGTTTGTTCAAAATTTGGATATCCAATTATCCGAGTTGTCGAATCAGTTGACAACCTTAAATATACAAGTAGACGCCAAGGAAGAAGATATTAAAACAACACAAGAGGAGCTTGAAGCAGCAAGAGTAATAGAAGAAAAACAATATGAAGATATGAAAAAGCGTATCCGCTATATGTATGAAAATGGAAACGGTATGTTAATAGAAGCATTATTTCAAGTGGAGAGTATGGCAGAGTTTCTAAATCAAGCGGAATATGTAACAAAAATATCTGAATATGACCGAAGTATGTTAGTGAAATTTCAAGAAACAAAAGACCAAATAGCGAGCTTGGAGAACAATCTACAACAAGAATTGGTAGCATTATCGACAATACAGACGGAAGTAGAAACACATAAAGCGGAAGTGGAAGCAACAATTATAATCAAGAATACTGAAATTCAAAATTATAAGGACAATATTTCCGAAGCAGAAGCAGAGAAGCTCACTTATGCAAATGAAATCGCTTTTCAAGAGAGAATTTTGGCACAGCTAAAAGAGCAAGAAGAACAAGAAGCACTAGAACAGGCACAAAGAGAGTCGGAGGCGGCAGTAAAGCAGGCCGAAGCAGAAGCAGCAGCGAAAGCAGCGGCGGAATCAGAGGCGGCGAATGTGCCGGCACCAAGTAACCCTGCGGCGGAGGATATGCCAAGTGCAGGTGAATCAGCATCAGGTTTAATTTGGCCAACGGCTTCTTATAATGTTACGAGCGAATATGGAGACCGAGATGCTCCGCTCGAGGGAGCATCTAATTTTCATGGTGGAATAGATATAGCAGGACCATCTGGTACGCCAATCTATGCGGCGGCATCAGGAGTGGTTCTTGAAGCCGGATATGAGGGCAGCATGGGAAATTATATTATTCTGAGTCATGCAGGCAATATGCAGACTGTATATATGCATGCTTCTTATCTCGATGTATCGGCAGGCGATTGGGTTGTTCAAGGGCAGGTTATTGCTGGAATGGGAACAACAGGACTTTCGACAGGTGTACATTTACATTTTGAAGTTAGAATAAATGGTGTAAGACAAAATCCACGTTATTATCTATAAACCGCGGTGATACATATTTGATTTTACATGAATTATAGTATAATTTAAAAAATTCAGAATATGATAAACATATAGGGTTGGAAAGATAAAATTGGGCTTTGATCAAAGTGTGGACTTTGGTTAGAGCCTTTCTATCCATTTACAATAAGGAGATAAGCAATGCAAAATGATAATAAGTTTTTTAAGGGATTAATAAGTGGCTTGGGAATTGCAGTTATTGGAATTGTAGTTTTTTTAACGTTAAATTCGTCGCTTTTGAATCTGCAAACCAATAATACTGCCGAAAAAGTGCAAGAAAGCAGTGCGAATCAAGAGGAACAAAACGCTGCCATTGGTGCGGAGGTACAAGAAAAAATAGAAGAAATAATGGCTACGATTGATAATTATTATTTGGAAGAGGTCAATGTTGAAGATTTAATAGAAGGTATTTATGCGGGGCTAGTGTGGGGGTTAGGTGATCCTTATTCGGTGTATTATACAGCGGAGGAGTTGATTAGCTTTATGGAATCCGCATCAGGGAGATATTCAGGAATCGGAGCGACGCTGTCACAAAACAGTGAGACGGGTGTTATCACGATTGTAAGGCCTTTTGAAAATAGTCCAGCAGCGGAAGCGGGAGTTTTGCCGGGAGACATCATATATAGAGTCAATGATGAAGATGCTATCGGAATGGATTTATCGACACTCGTTACAAAAGTAAAGGGAGAAGAGGGAACAACAGTGAATCTCACCATGATTAGAGAGGGTGCCTCCGATTATATTGAGCTTACAGTGGAAAGAAGAAGAATTGAAGTTCCCACTATTACCCATAAAATGTTAGATAACAATATTGGTTATATTTCTATAATGGAGTTTGATGATGTAACATTTGCACAATTTAGAGACGCTTTAAGAGATTTGGAAAGTCAAGGGCTGGAAAAATTAATTGTTGATTTGCGTGATAATCCAGGCGGAGGTTTATCAACAGTTTGTCATATCTTGGATGAATTATTACCGAAAGGTTTGCTGGTATATACCGAAGATAAGCATGGGAATAGAGATGAAATGCACTCAGATGAATCCAACCAATTTACAAAACCGTTGGCAGTATTAGTGAATGGAAATAGTGCGAGTGCTTCAGAAGTATTTGCGGGTGCGATACAAGATTATGAATGGGGAACAATAGTAGGCACTAGGACATTTGGCAAGGGAATTGTACAAAGGCTATTATATTTAGAAGATGAAACGGCAGTTAAACTAACAATTTCCAAATATTATACACCAAATGGAAGAGATATTCATGGCGAGGGCATCGTGCCGGATGTCATAGTGGAGCTAGATGAAGAGCTGAAACAGCAGATTACGATTACCGTGGAAGAAGATAATCAGTTGCAAAAGGCGATAGAAATATTACAGGGACAATAGAGAAGTTAGTCTTTGATAAGAGGGAAAGGATAGATATAAAGATGAGAAAATTTATAATAACTACAGATAATATGAGCGATTTACCGGAGCCATTTATAAACGAAAATAACATTGGGCAGATGTCTTTGAGTTATATATTAGATGGTGAAACCTATAATAAGGACAATAGTTTGTCTGAGAGTGAATTTTATGATAGAATGCGAAAAGGCTCTATGCCTATCACCTCTCAGATTAATCCGGAGGCCGCAAGAATAGAATTAGAAAAATATTTGAAAGAGGGCTATGACATTATTCATGTTGCTTTTTCATCAGCATTAAGCGGCAGTTGCAATAGTGTGAATATTGCGGCGAAAGAATTGGCAGAGGAATATCCAGAAGCGAAGATTGTAGTAATTGATTCATTGCTGGCTTCTTTAGGGCAAGGATTATTAGTTTGTAAATTAGTAGAGATGAAAAAGGAAAAAAAATCCTTTGAAGAGCTTGTGAAATGGGCGACAGATAATCGTGAACATATTTGCAGTTATTTTACCGTAGATGATTTGTTTCATTTGTTTCGTGGCGGCAGAGTATCCAAAGCGACCGCAATCATTGGCTCAATTATAAATATTAAGCCAGTTCTACACATTGATAAAGAAGGAAAATTAATCAGTATAGGTAAGGCACGTGGCAGAAAAAAATCACTGCTCACTCTGATAGATAAAATGGATGAAAAGATGGGACGCTATAAAGAGGATAATAAAACAATATTTATTAGCCATGGAGATTGCTTGCAAGATGCTCAGTTTGTTCAGCAGACAATCAAAGAACGCTATGCAATAGAGAGTTTTATTGTAAGCTATGTAGGGCCTGTTATCGGCGCTCATTCAGGCCCAGGTACGCTTGCTCTTTTCTTCATGGGAGAAGAAAGATAGATTATTGATTTTTATAATAGAAAATAGCCAGTTGTGTGCGGTCACGCAAATCCAATTTTTCTAAGATGGTGCTGATATAATTGCGAATTGTGCCCTCACTGAGAAAAGTGTTCGTTGCTATTTCTTTATTGCTAAGTCCTTCCGCTACTAAAGTAATGATTTCAATTTCTTTTTCTGTAAGAGGATAAGATGTGAAATTAGTTAGCGGGGGGCTTAATTTCATCATCTCAGGAATTTTTGAAATGATTTCATCTCCAAACACCCTTTGTCCAATTTCAACAGCCTTTATGGAGGGGATAATAATATCAAAATTTTGTTTTAATAAATACCCTTTCGCACCAATTTTTACCGCATCTAAAATATATTCATTATCATCAAAAGTTGTGAGGTATAAAATTTTGGCTTGCGTATCTTTTTCTAAAATTATCTTTCCGGCATCAATGCCAGTTTTCTCGCCCATTCGAATATCCATCAACATGAGGTCTGGTTTATGTTCGTCATACAAGGCGACGGCTTCATCAGAATTATTTCCAATCGCTATAATTTGAAAATTTTCTTCTGCTTCTAATATGGTTTTTAAAGCCATACACACACCAATTTATCATCATCTACAATAATAATTCTCAATTTTCAACCCTCCTCTTAGGCAATGAAATAAAAATGACATATCCGTTTTCGCGAGAAATGCGAAGTGTACCATCTAAAGTAGCAACGCGATGGGTAATGTTAGTGATGCCCATTCCAGTTTCAGTATTAGAGCAGGAAGTGGGGGCACCATTATCTTTAATAATTAATTGATAAAAAGCAGGTTGCTCTGTGAGTTCAATACTCACCTTAGTTGCGTTTGAGTGCTTCATCGTATTGGATAACGCTTCCTTTACGATAAAGGCAATAGAATACTTTGCCTTTATGCTAAAATCATTTTCAATATTGTAGGATAAAGTAGCAGGGCAAAAGGAAAACCCATTGACCAGACTTTGCAAAGTGGTATTTAAGTCCATTGATTTATCGTGAAGATTGTGAATGCTATGACGAATATTGTCCATACCATCGGATAAAGTATCTTTTAATAGGGTTAAATTGGTGACTACCGAGGAGTCCCGAGCAATCGTAATCAATGCACCGATTTGAAGTATTGAGCTGGACAGAGTATGGCCGATATTATCATGAATTTCTCTAGCAATTCGATTTCGTTCATTAAGAGTGGCCAAATTCACTTCATAATCCTGTTTTTCCATAAGCTCCTTATTCTGCAACTCTAAGGCGATGGAAATCTCCTCCGCTTTCTTGCGAAATGCCTCATAGCGGGAATTAGCAGCAATTAGTTCAATCGCCTGCTTCTTTAGGATAAAGGAGATAATTCCTAACACTAGAATTAAGGCGATGACATAATTATTCAACGCTTCGTCATTAATAAAAAAAGGAATAATAGCCGCTCCCACTAAAAACTGAAAGTCCTCTAAAAAGATATCATAACAAATTAAAGGGATAAAAAATAATCCAGCTTGAAAAAAGGCTGTAAAAAATAAAAATAAAAACATGCAGGCTAAACTGATAACTTGTTTATTCAAAAAGCTGCTTAGTGAACTAATAGCAATGATGATGATGACAGGAATAAGAATGTCCTTAAGTCCTAGGCTGCTTATCGCAAAGACACCGCAGCAAAGGAAAATAATTATTTTATTGATAATATGGTTCATAGAATACCTTTCCTTATAGAGATAATAAAATTTCATTTTTGATATGCTAATTATAGCATAAAAAATCGTTCTTCAAGTAGATTTTTTAATTTTTTCATAAGGGAATTGTATAATTTGGCATTTTATTTGGAATAAATAAGAAAAGAATGAAAAGGATAGTTAGGGAGCAGATATGAATATTAATAGTTCATTGCAGGAAAATATGCGTTTTTTTAACGAACAACTGGCAACAGATAAGAATTTTGATGTAATATGCAAAGAAATATATAGCGGGTCAAAAAAAGCTTGTATATATTTTATAGATGGCTTTACAAAAGATGAGATTATGGAGAGAATAATAGCATTTCTCTATCAGATGCCAGCGGATAGTACACCTCAAAATGCTCGTGATTTGGCAGAAAAATGCATTCCTTATATTGAAGTAGATTTACTAAAAGAAAAAGAGGCAATTACCACGGCAATTTTATCAGGAGCGACCTGCTTATTTGTGGAGGGATATGCTCAATGCATTAGTATCGACTGTCGAACATATCCCGCAAGAGGGGTACAAGAACCGGAGAAAGATAAGGTTTTAAGAGGGTCACGAGATGGTTTTGTGGAAACGCTTGTATTCAACACCGCTCTTATTAGAAGACGGATACGTGATCCGGAGCTTTCGATGGAAATGTTCAGCGTAGGAAGCAGCTCTAAGAGTGATATTGTATTATGTTATATGGATGGTAGAGTGAATGCAAAATGCTTGGAGATTGTCAGAGAAAAGCTAGCCAATATAAGGGTAGATGCGTTGACGATGAACCAAGAGAGTTTGGCAGAATGTCTGTTCAAACGTAAATGGTTGAATCCCTTTCCGAAATTCAAATTTACAGAACGGCCAGACACAACAGCGGCCTGTGTGTTAGAAGGGAAAATAGCGGTTATCATTGATAATTCAGCAGCAGCAATGATTTTGCCAACTACTTTTTTTGATATCATGGATCAGGCTGATGACTATTATTTTCCGCCGGTTACTGGAACCTATTTGAGAATGACGCGCTTTTTAATTACGCTTTTAACAGTGTTAATCACACCGATTTGGTTGTTGTTAATGAACAATCCCCAGTGGGTTCCGGAGGCATATGCATTTATTGTGATCAAAGAACCCTTGAATATTCCCGTTATATTTCAGCTTCTGATACTGGAATTGGCGATTGATGGCATGAAGTTGGCAGCAGTGAATACGCCGAATATGCTGACCACTCCGCTCAGTATTGTGGCTGGACTTGCGATTGGTGAATATAGTGTGCAATCGGGTTGGTTTAATCCAGAAACCATGCTGTATATGGCGTTTGTTGTCTTGGCAAACTACACACAGGCGAATTTGGAATTCGGGCTATGCGCTTAAATTTATGAGGATCTTTCTTTTAATTCTAACCCAACTATTTCATTTGCCGGGCTTTATCATTGGCAACCTATGTATGGTGTTGCTTATTTTGATGAATAAAACCATTGGCGGTAATGGATATCTATATCCTTTAATCCCTTTTGACGGCAAGGAATTAAAGAAAATACTTTTTCGGAAAAAGATTCAGACCAAATAAAAACACCTCACAATCAATTTGTTCATACTTGATTGTGAGGTTAATAAATCTATATCATTTGAACTGTCTTTGTCTGTCTGACCGTTGTTGTGGAAACCTGATAGTAAAACCAATGGGTATTAGAAACAGTTGTAGTAACATTCATATTACGAATACTCATATTTGGTGCGGCTGTCAGGGGATATCCATTCTCATTCGCACAAGCATTCACCTGTACAAGTGGAAAATTATATAAATCTATATAATTGAGAGAACTCACATTATCACCTGCTTTTTATTATTAGCAGAAAGAATTCTGCTAATATAATATATGGTTAGGTGAATAAAACGGTTCTTTAATCTCTAAATTCAAAGAAGTTTTTAATTGGAACATCTAAAGCATTTGAAATATCAAAAAGCTTCTCTAAAGAAACAGTAGTTGGCATGTTCGGTGCTTCGATGTTGCTTAAATGAGTACGGCTCATTTCGGTTTGATGGGAAAGTGCTTCTTGGGTAAGCCCCTTAAGTTTTCGATAATATGCGATTGTTAGACCTAATTGTTTATATTGCATGTCGTATTTTGAAGCCATAGTAACCTCCTAATTTTATAATTTTTAGTATGCAAGTTTCTCTAATTATTAGTTTATAAATAAATGAAAGAAAAATGAACAATCCAAGAGTTTGAGTGTGCATACATAAAACTTGCATAACGATTTAGCTAATGTTATAATGCATATAAAATAGAAAAAGTACCTCATTTTGAGGTACTAATGGGCTTAATATGTGTGAATAGAGAGTTAAAATCAGAAGTTATTATTTTTCGTTATTTTTATCGCTTGTTTTATCAAGCAGCAATTTTTTGAATAATGTAAAATTATAAATCTCCTCTCTTTTCGTGAGCGGGATATTTCTGATTGTTTGAATATGTGCAGCCTCTATTTTAGTGAGAGACATGGTATGGTTTTGAATTTCTCTATGAATATGAATATTTTTATGAGTAGTTATTTCAGTAGCTATGTCAGCGCTATTTGAACGAACCAATTCGTCGATAGTCACTTGATAGAAATCAGCAAGTGCAATAATAATTTCAAGTGAGGGTGTTCTTCGGTTATTTTCATAATGATTATAGGTTTGGCGTTCAATGTTCAGTTGTATGCTTACATCTTCTTGGGTGTATCCATATGTATTTCTTAGAGAACGTAAGTTATCAGCTAATCCAAGTTTAGACATTAAATAACACTTCCTCCCAAATATAATTTGCTATGGATATTATAACAAATTATGTTAAAATTATCCTTTATAGCAACGATTAGTATACAAAGAAAATAATAAAGCAACGACAAGTAGGTGCACATGAAGAAAGCAAAGGAAGAAAACTAAGATGTTAAAATTTATGGAACTAGGGATGAAATTAAAAAAACAGAAAAATGTATGTTCAAGACTGGCAGGCACCATAATGGTTTTCCTTGCCACATGTTTTGCAAGATATTTAGAACGATGCCAAAAAGAAAAAGAGTTTCCTTTAGATACAGAAAAAATGGATAAAGAACTATTTAGAAGAATAAAGGAACTGGATGATCAAAAGAAAAAAGACAACATTGAGTGAAGGATTATTTAGTGAACCCTTTACTCAATGTGTTGTTATGATATGTTGTCAGCATAGTCACCTCATCTCCAAACCAGACCGGCGCAACAAAAGCATTTGCTTCTTCAATAGAACAAAATTCTACTTCTGCTAAAAGCAGATTTTCGTAAGGTGTTTCAAATTTATCTAATTCTATCATCAGTTGATTAGGCAAAGGGATTAAATATCTTTTTTTTCGAATTATAATTCCATCAATTTTAGTGAGTAAATGATTATATGCATCTTCGGTAAGAGGAAGATTTGTTTCTTCACGAGCCAGCAATCCTTTTGATTTATGGGTGAGGAAATATTCTTCATTTTGGCGGCGAATGCGAATGACAGGTTCAGTACATAGATAGCCTTGTTCAATAATATGAAAGTCATATGTTTCAATGTCACTTGGAAGTTCTTTAATTAAGTATTTTCGTTCAATTTCCATTGGATATCTCCTATAAACTCTTTTCTCTTATTTTATTTTAGAAATGTAATTATTTTAAATTATTTAAAGCGTGTCTATAGATTATAATAATATACAGAAATTAGAAAGTAAACAAGGAAAGAAGAGAAAATGAAAATCGACAATTATAGAAAGAAAAAAACGCGAAATTTGTAAATAAGTTGAGGTAAAGTAGTGGAGAAAAAGGCTAGTATTTTTAGAACCCATATGCTATACTATTAAAATGACTAAAAGTATGAAAAAATGTATACTTTGCTTATATATTTAAGGAGGAAAAAGAATAAAATGAGTTTACAAGTTGAAAAATTAGAGAAGAACATGGCGAAACTGACCATCGAAGTACCAGCGGAAGAATTAGAAAAAGCAATACAGGGGGCATACCTTAAAAACAGAGGTAAAATCAATATGCCTGGTTTTAGAAAAGGAAAAGCACCTCGTATGATGATAGAGAAGATGTATGGCGTGGGAATCTTTTATGAAGATGCTGCGAATGCAATTATTCCAGAAGCGTATGGAAAAGAATTAGATAATTGCGAATTGGATATCGTATCACAACCACAGATTGATGTTGTGCAGTTAGAAAAAGGAAAACCGTTTATCTTTACGGCAGAAGTGGCTTTAAAGCCAGAAGTAAAACTAGGAAAATATAAAGGGTTAAAAGTAGAAAAAGCAGATCTTGCAGTAACAGAAGAAGAGATTGATACCGAAGTGAATAAAGAGTTAGAGAAAAATGCACGAACAATAAACGTGGAAGATAGAGCAGTTGCTGATGGTGATATGACCACTATTGACTTTGAGGGATTTGTTGACGGCGAACCATTTGAGGGTGGAAAAGGCGAAGATTATGCTTTAACGATTGGTTCACACTCTTTTATTGACACCTTTGAAGAACAATTAATTGGTAAGAAAATTGGTAAAGAAGTAAAAGTAAAAGTTACTTTCCCAGAAGAATATCAAGCACAAGAATTAGCAGGGAAACCAGCGGTATTTAAAGTAACAGTAAAAGAGATTAAAGTAAAAGAACTGCCAGTGGCGGATGATGAATTTGCACAAGATGTTTCCGAATTTGAAACATTAAAAGAATATAGAGATGATGTGAAATCCAAATTAGTAAAGACAAAAGAAACGGAAGCAAAAACAGCAAAAGAAGAAGCGGTAATTACCCAAATCATTGAGGGGTCTGAAATGGAAATTCCAGAGCCGATGATTGATATGCAGGTAAAACAATTAGCGGATAATTTTGCCCGAAGAATTCAATCTCAAGGATTGACCATCGAACAATATTTCCAATTTACAGGGCTGACATCAGAAGCATTAATCGAACAAATGAAACCACAAGCATTGAAAACCATTCAGAGCAGCTTAGTATTAGAGGCGGTGGCCAAAGCGGAAAAGATTGAAGTTTCACAGGAACGAATGGACGAAGAAATTGCTAAAATGGCTGAAATGTATAAAATGGAAGTGGAAAAATTAATTGAATTGATGGGTGATAGTGAAAAAGATCAGATTAAAAATGATTTGAAAATTCAAGAAGCGGTAAAATTAGTAACAGATTCAGCAAAAAACAAATAATTCAAAGAATAAGACAGGAGAATTATAATGAGTTTAGTACCTTATGTCATTGAACAAACAAGCAGAGGTGAAAGGTCTTATGATATTTTTTCAAGGCTTTTAAAAGATAGAATTATATTTTTAGGCGAAGATGTAAATGATGTGAGTGCCAATTTAGTGGTGGCACAGATGCTTTTTTTAGAATCAGAGGATCCATCAAAAGACATCAGACTATATATCAACAGTCCGGGCGGTTCTGTAACGGCTGGGTGGGCGATTTATGATACCATGCAATACGTGAAATGTGATGTTTCAACCGTGTGTATTGGCATGGCTGCCAGCATGGGTGCATTTTTGTTAGCGGGGGGAGCAAAAGGAAAGCGATTTGCCCTGCCGAATGCTGAAATCATGATACATCAGCCATCTGGAGGTGCTCAAGGGCAGGCAACAGACATTAAGATTATTGCCGACAGAATACAAAATACTAAGAGAAAATTAAATGAACACTTAGCAGCTAATACAGGTCAGCCATTAGAAGTGATTGCGAGAGATGTAGAGAGAGATTACTATATGAGTGCTGATGAAGCAAAGGTATATGGATTGGTTGATGAGGTATTCCAAAATCATTAATTTGAAAGTGATAAAAGTGATTTAACAAATGATAAGCTCCTACTGGATAACCATCTAACGATAGTGATATTGATGTAAAGTTTAAGTAGGAGTTTTTCTTGGCATAGCAAAAAATTCTTTATTGAAAAATAAAATTGGTTGATAAATAGGATTAGAAAATAGAGGTGAAGTAATGGCTGGTAAAAACAATGAGTCCAAAGTGAGATGTTCCTTTTGTAATAAAACAGAGGATCAAGTGAGAAAAATGATTTCTGGTCCGGAAGTTTTTATATGTGATCAATGCATCGAAATTTGTAATGAAATTGTGGAAGAGGAAATCGGAAATTATAGCGATGATATAGCGGATGAAATTAATCTTTTAAAACCACAAGAAATTAAAAGCTTTTTAGATGAGTATGTAATTGGGCAAGATGATGCGAAAAAAGTATTATCTGTTGCCGTATACAATCACTATAAGCGAGTTATTACATCTAAGACATTAGATGTAGAGCTGCAAAAAAGTAATATTCTAATGCTGGGACCGACAGGATCGGGTAAAACTTGGTTAGCTCAGACATTGGCAAAGATATTAAATGTTCCTTTTGCGATAGCGGATGCAACGGCTCTTACTGAGGCAGGATATGTTGGAGAAGATGTCGAGAATATTTTGTTGAAAATCATTCAGGCAGCGGATTATGATGTGGAAAGAGCACAATATGGAATTATTTATATTGATGAAATAGATAAAATAACGAGAAAATCAGAAAATGCCTCTATCACAAGAGATGTATCAGGAGAAGGGGTTCAGCAAGCACTTTTGAAAATATTAGAGGGAACCATTGCTTCTGTGCCGCCGCAAGGGGGCAGAAAGCATCCTCATCAAGAATTGATACAAATAGATACGACGAATATCTTATTCATTTGTGGCGGAGCGTTTGAGGGATTGGAAAGAGTAATTGAAACAAGAACAGATACTAAGGCGATAGGATTTAATGCAGAGATGAAAGTAATAGAAGAGAATATCGGCACGACTCTAAAGCAGGCATTGCCTCAAGATTTTGTGAAATTTGGGATGATACCAGAGCTTATTGGGCGTGTGCCAGTGGTAGTTGCGTTGGATGCCCTTGATAAAGAATCATTAGTGCGTATTTTAACAGAACCAAGGAATGCTATTATCAAGCAATATCAAAAATTATTTGAAATTGATGATGTAGAATTGTGTTTTGAGCCAGCAGCAATCGAATTGATTGCGGAAAAATCGCTGGAAAGAAAAACAGGAGCAAGAGGGTTAAGGGCGATCATGGAAAAAACCATGCTGGATATTATGTATCAAATTCCGTCGGATGAAACGATAGCGAGTTGTACGATTACAGAAGAACTGGTAAAAGGTTATGGAGATCCTACGTTTACCTATCATAGCCCCTTAAAATTACAAAAGAACACTGCGCAAAAGAAAACAAAGAGCCGTTCGGCAACGGTGACTGCATAATAAAAACATTTTTTGATCGAAAGGCGGTCACATTTTAAAGCGTTAAAAATGTGGTCGTCTATGTTTTTGAAAAAACACACATAATAAGGAAGATACGGAGGAGAAAAAATGAGCGAGCTTATTCAGATAATGCCGGCAGTGGCAATGCGAGGAATAACTGTTTTGCCAAGAATGATAGTGCATTTTGATATTAGTAGAAGCAAATCAATAAAAGCAATAGAAAAGGCTATGCTAGGGGAACAAAAAATATTACTCATGGGGGAACAAAAAATATTACTCATCACCCAAAAAGATTCAGAAGCAACTGAGCCGACAATAGAGGAATTGTATAAAATAGGCACTGTTTGCCAAATTAAAAAGGTTATAAAATTGCCAAATAAAATTGTGCGAGTTTTGGTGGAGGGAATAGAAAGAGCGGAACTTCTTAGCTTTTTAGAAACAGAGAATTTTTTAGAAGTGGAATTAACATATTTTGATGAAAAGAATGATTTTAACTATACTGAGAATGAAGAAGAAGCGATGACTAGAAGTTTGAGAGAGTTATTTTTGCTTTATAGCAGTCAACATAGTAAAATGAATCAAGATATTCTGAAACAAATTATGAGTATCACAGAGCTTAAAAGAATGATAGAGCAGATTTCAGTTACAATTACATTAGAGCAAAAAGATAAGCAGCATTTTTTAGAAGCGATTGATATAGTGGAACAATATGAAGCATTAATATATTTGTTAAGCAATGAATTAGAAATTCTAAAGATTAAAAAGGAAATCCAAGAAAAAGTAAAAGAGCGAGTAGAGAAAAATCAAAAAGAATATGTTCTGCGAGAACAGTTGAAAATTATTCGTGAGGAATTGGGAGAAGATAATACCCAATCAGATGCTGAACAATTTCAAGAAGAGTTACAAAAATTAAAAGCGAATAAAGAAGTGAAAGCTAAGATTCAAAAAGAAATTAATCGTTTTAAGGGAATGAGTGCAAATTCCTCTGAAAATAGTGTATTAAAATCTTACATAGAAACCCTTTTTGAAATCCCTTGGGAAAAGAGTTCAAAAGAAAATAAAGATTTAAAGAAAGTGGCCAAAGTTCTCGAACAGGATCATTATGGATTGGAAAAAGTAAAAGAAAGAATAATGGAATTTCTGGCAGTTCGGTTGCTCACCAAAAGAGGAGAAAGTCCAATTTTATGTTTGGTAGGCCCTCCAGGAACAGGGAAAACTTCAATAGCTCGTTCCATTGCGACAGCTTTAAAGAAAGAATATATCCGAATCAGCTTGGGCGGTGTGAGAGATGAGGCCGAGATTAGAGGTCATAGAAGAACTTATGTGGGAGCTATGCCGGGAAGAATTGTGAATGGGCTTCGTCAGGCGAAAGTTAAAAATCCATTGCTATTATTAGATGAAATAGATAAAACGAGTAGTGATTATAAAGGAGATACCGCCTCTGCGCTATTAGAGGTACTAGATAGTGAACAAAATAAAATATTCAGAGATCATTATGTGGAGTTGCCAATAGATTTATCCGAGGTACTATTTATTGCGACCGCAAATAGTTATCAAGGCATCCCCAAACCATTGCTAGATAGAATGGAAATTATAGAAATTAGCAGTTACACTGAAAATGAAAAAGAACACATCGCAACCGATTATTTAATGAAGAAACAAATTGAAAAAAATGGTCTTAGTAAAAAACAATTAAATATCACCAAAGAGGCTCTTCAAAAAATAATTAGGAATTATACCAAAGAAGCAGGCGTTCGTGAGTTGGAAAGAAAAATTGGTCAAGTTTGTAGAAAGACAGCGCGGGAAATCTTAGAGGAAGAGAAAAGTGCCGTCAAGGTAAATGATTTGAATATTCAAGAATACTTAGGAAAACCAAAATATCAATTTGATATGGCAAATGCGGCGAATGAGGTAGGGCTTGTGCGTGGTCTTGCATGGACCAGTGTTGGCGGGGATACCCTTGAAATAGAGGTGAATCTGATGCCCGGTAAGGGTGAATTTATGCTGACAGGTCAAATGGGTGATATTATGAAAGAATCTGCCCAAACAGGTATCAGCTATATTCGTTCGATTAGTAAGGAATATGATATTGCCGAGGATTTCTTCCAAAAAAATGATATTCATATTCATATACCGGAGGGTGCAGTGCCAAAGGATGGGCCGTCAGCAGGTATCACGATGGCGACAGCAATGCTTTCGGCAATTACTAATACAGCGGTTTTAGCAAATGTTGCGATGACGGGGGAGATTACTTTGCGTGGTAGAGTGCTTCCGATTGGTGGGCTGAAAGAAAAATTACTGGCGGCTAAGAATGCTGGAATTAAAAAAGTTATTGTTCCAAATAAAAATAAAATGGACGTAGAGGAGATTTCCGATGAAATTACAAGCGGAATGGAGATTATTTTTGCGAGTGCGATGTCAGAGGTAATAGAAAACGCTTTTCTAAGAAAATAAGGGGGCATTATGGTTATAAAGAATGTAGAATTAGAAATAGTATGTGGAATAACGAGTACCCTGCCAGAGAACATCCATCCGGAAGTGGCGTTTGCGGGCAAATCAAACGTGGGAAAATCTTCCATGATAAACACCTTGATGAATCGTAAGTCATTAGCGCGAACCAGTTCTCAGCCAGGAAAAACCCAGACGATTAATTTTTATAATATTAATGATAGCATGTATTTGGTCGATTTGCCGGGATATGGATACACCAAAGTAGCCGTACAGGTAAAAGAAAAGTGGGGGAAATTAATCGAACGTTATCTTGGCAGTTCCCAAAAGTTAAAAGCAGTATTTCTCCTAATTGACATCAGACATAAACCGTCAGAGAATGATAGAAATATGTATGAATGGATTGTTTACAATGGTTATAATCCGATTATTGTAGCGACGAAGATGGACAAGTTAAAAAGAAGCCAAGTACAAAAGCATGTCAAGCAAGTGAAAGAGGGGCTTGATTTGGTGCCGGGAACAATGATTATTCCATTTTCTTCCCAGACAAAACAGGGAAGAGAAGAGTTGTGGGAAGTGATGGAAAATATCATTTTTGAAAAAGAAGAAAATAAAGAAGAAAAAAAAGAAAATTAATCTCTTTACATTGAGTCTGTTTTATGGCATAATATTGGAAGTTTTGAAGCAAAATAAATAGAGAGAACTTAAGGAGGAAGATGTTATGAAAGCAGAAGGAAAAGTTATGGGATTTTTGCCAGATGAAACACCAAAGTTTGTGGAACTGATATTATACGCATTACAGCAAATAATCGTTATGTTTCCGGCGACCGTTTTGGTGGCATTAATTACAGGATTTCATGTTTCAACGACAATATTTGCCAGTGGTCTTGCGACATTAGGATTTATTTTAGTAACAAGAAAAAAGATCCCATTATACTATGGCTCTAGTTTTTCTTATATTACAGCAATAGCTTCAATTATGGGAGCGGAAGCATTTGCAGGAATGAGCTTGAATGAGCGAATTTCCATCGCCCAGTTTGGTATTGTAATGTCAGGTTTTGTTTCTATAGCAGCCGGAATTATTATTAGTAAAGTGGGAAAAAAGGCTATTGATAAAGTATTACCACCAACAGTAACAGGTGGAATTGCAATCGTAATTGGTTTATCCTTAGCAGCGAATGCGATGCAGAATGCGGCGGTTTATCCAGAGGCATCTATTGATACCGTGCTTGCTGGGAATATGGCATGGGTGATAGCTCTTGTAACACTTTTTTCAACAATTATATATTCCGTATATTTAAAAGGGAAACTTTCACAACTGCCCATATTATTTGGCTTATTAACAGGATACATAGTAGCGGTGATAATAGGGATAATTACTGGAATTCCATTCGTATCTTTTGACACCATACAGTCAACAAAGATTTTTGAATTACCTATATTCACCTTGCCAAAGCCATCTATAGCGGCAGTAGTGGCGATTATGCCAATAGCGATAGCGACAATTCCAGAATCAACGGCTCATATTTATCAATTAGATATCTATGTAAATAATCTAGCGAAGAAAAAAGGCAAGCCAAAATATGATATAGAGAACAAATTAGGTCTTAATCTTGTCGGAGATGGAATCGGTGATATTGTATCTGGTTTTATCGGCGGTCCAGCAGGTACGAACTATGGCGAAAACATAAGTGCAATGGCAATTTCTAAGAATTTCTCGATTGCCGTGCTTATGGCAGCAGCAATCATTACAATGGTTATTTCTTGCTTCACCCCATTAATCAATATCGTGTACTCCATCCCAACAGCGGTAATTGGAGGGCTTTCAATATACCTTTTCGGTGTAATTGCAGCACAAGGAATTACGATTATGATGGACAAGCAGGTTGATATGTTTAGTGCTAAGAATTTAGCCATATTAGCAGTTATTCTTATCATTGGTCTTGGTGGAACATTTGAATTTGACGGAATGATTCCCATGTTTGGCATCCAATTACCAGCGATAGCAACAGCGGCAGTGGTGGGAATTGTGTTGAATCTGTTATTATCAATCGGAGAAAAACAAGAAGCTTAATTATAGAAAGAATACACTTCAGATGTAGTCAAAAGATGACATGTGAGGTGTGTTCTTTTTTGATAAATGCTATACTCTGATTAAATCTAATCAAATTAATAAAAAATTAAGTATATATTTGGCTAAAAATCTGATAAAATATTTATATTATAACAAAAAAGGGAGGACAAGATATATGAATAGTTTGATAAAGTATATGAAATTATTTGCCAATATTGCATACACACTGTTTGTTTTTTTCGTAATTATATATGTCTTACCCAAGGGAATAAGCTTTTTCATGCCATTTGTAGTGGGGTGGATTGTTGCCCTTATTGCAAATCCTTTAGTCAGAGTATTAGAAACAAAGATGAAGATAATGAGAAAATATAGTTCCGTTTTAATTATCGTGATCGTATTAGGGGCATTAATAGGCGGAAGCTATTTGGCGATAAGTAAAATAGGCGGTCAGCTAATTGCATTTGTGGAACAAGTGCCGGAGACATATGAACAGGTTGCTGATATTGTAAATGACTTTACCGATAGCATGAGCGGGATATATGAACGTTTTCCCGACAGTATAAAAGATTATCTAATAATATTGCGAGATAGTATGGGAGAGATTGGTGGGAATGTAGTAAGTACCATAGGCAGACCGACAGTCACCGCTTCTGTCAATTTTGCAAAGAATATTCCGGCGATGTTAATTGCGATTGTCTTCACCATTCTTTCCGCTTATTTCTTTTTGGTAGAGAGTGAAATGATAATAAAAGCCGGAAGAAAAGTGATGCCAAAAGGAATAAAAGAGAAATGGAAATTAGTGTCTGGCAGTTTAAAGGGTGCTTTAGGCGGATATATAAAAGCACAAGTAAAAATCATGACGATTGTGGCGGTGATATTATTTATTGGTTTTTTAATTTTACGCATAGAATTTGCAATTTTATTTGCAATTTTGATTTCAATACTAGATGCCCTGCCCTTCTTTGGGACCGGAACAGCATTGGTTCCGTGGGCAATATTTAAACTAATCGCTGGGGATTATAAGATGGCAGTAGGGTTACTCATTATTTATGCGATAAGTCAGTTAGTACGCCAAATTATTCAGCCAAAGATAGTCGGTGATTCCATCGGAGTACACCCCCTTATATCTCTAATTCTCATGTACATCGGTTATAAAATGCAGGGCGTATGGGGAATGATTTTGGCAGTGCCAATAGGAATGGTTGTCATTAACCTATATAAAGCGGGGGCATTTGATAACATTATTCAAATGGGGAAATCCATTGCAGAAGACTTTAATAACTTCAGAAAAGCATAAGAATAATATTAGAGAGAAAAAGGAGATGAGATATGTCTATCAAAAAAGAACCGGAAGCGTGTGATTTTATATGTATACATGAAGATACCATTAAAAAAGTGAAAAAGAATATGCCAGAAGAGGAGAAGTTAAAGGATTTAGCTGAATTTTTCAAGATATTTGGTGATGCGACTAGAATAAAGATATTATATCTTCTTTTTCAATCAGAAATGTGTGTATGCGACATAGCGAACTTGCTGGAGATGACTCAATCAGCTATTTCACATCAGTTACGCACCTTAAAACAAATGAAACTCGTAACCAATAGAAGAGACGGCAAGACCATTTTCTATTCTCTTGCAGATGGGCATATAAAGGGTATTATCAATCAAGGTATGGAACATATTGAAGAATAAAATAGAGAGCTGTCCGAAAAAAATCGGACAGCTCTTTTTAAATCATTTTTAATTACTACTGTTTATCTTGTCTTAACATTTTAAATGCTGAAGAAAGTTTAATTGGATTGCCAATCATAAGTGTACCTAAACGATAGATCTTAGCTACAAGTAATCCAAGTACGACATTTGTTGCTAGAAGTATCAAAAATGAAATTATGATTTCGATAATTTGTACACTGCCCATAGCGGCTCTTATAATCATCAGATAGAAAGAAACGAACGGAACATATGAGGCAATAACAACAAAAGAAGAATCAGGTGTATTCATGCTGCTTATTGCAATAAAGAAACCAACAATTAAAATCATCATAATAGGCGTAACGCTTTTAGCGATATCCTCCGTTTTGGAAACCAATGCTCCCAATGCTGCGAAGAAGAATGTGGAGAAAATATAGCCAAGGATACCAAAGAGAGCAAAGACAATTAGTACTTTACTTGGAATATCAAATAGAAGATCCAAGATGCCGCCCCACGCTTCGCGATTAATGCTATATGAAACTAAAGCACTGCCTAAAATAAGACCTACTTGGAAAAGAGTGGAGATGGCTCCGGCAATCACTTTTCCAAAGATAAGACTGTTGCTGCTTGTGCTAGTTACCAGTACCTCTATCGCCCGATTGCTCTTTTCGCTTGCAACCGAGGTTGCGATGGCTTGTCCGTACAATAGCGTTAGCATATAAATTGCCATGATTAGTATATAGGCATAAAGATAACCGCCGACACCATCTGTTCCCAAGATTTCTTGGGTAGAGGTTAGAGGAACCATGAAAATAGGGGCTGCCTGTGCATAATCCATACCCTGTTCAGCAAAAGTGATGAAACGATAAAGAGAAATATAACATTCTTCAAATAACATTGAGGTGGAATCATATAAGGAACTATTACCAACCACATATGTATAATCAGTAAGGGAGTTAAGAATAAATCCCGCATCTATTTTATTATCAGTCACAGCATTTCTCAAATCTTCAGCAGTCGTATAAGTCGTAATATTAGCGACTGGAAAAATATCAGCAAGAGAGATGGCATCATTAGCGATAACATTATCAGCATCAAAAATTCCCCAGTTAGCCATGTTGCTACTTATAGTTGTTGAAGTTTGTGTGTCATTTCTATTAAGAAAAGGAAGGTCTATAAAGTTTGGAGTGAATAGACCGATAAATAATATCAGTGACAAGGCAATAGTACCAATACAAAAGCCTTTGCTCTGAAAATAATTTTGTGTTTCAAATTTGATTACATTTAAAAGTTGTTTCATTCGTGGTCACCTGCCTTATCTACAAATATATCGGTTAATGTTGGTTCATAAACTGCAAATTTTTCGATGTTAATATCAGTTGTAAGGATATTTTGTAATAACATATTTTTGGTACTGTCATTTTTTAATTGTAAAATTAATACATCTTTCTTCATTTCTACAACAGTAACAATATTATTGAATTGGCTTTCGCAAATTTTTCTCAGCTCTTGAATAGAATAATTGAGAGAACTGAGAACAAGTCTATCTTTACCATAATCCTGCTTAATATCTTTTAAGTGTCCCTCGATAACAACTTCCCCATGATTTATAATGGCGATATGCTCACAAAATTCCTCAACATAACTCATTTGATGGCTGGAGAAGATAACCAGCCTTTTCTCTTGAATTAATTCCGTGACAACATCTTTTAAAATTTGTGAATTAACGGGATCAAGACCGCTAAATGGTTCATCTAATATGACAATTTGGGGATTACATACAAGGGTTTGTGCTAATTGTACTTTTTGTTGGTTCCCTTTGGAAAGGGTTTCTAGTTTTTTATTGAAATGTTCATCCACCCCTAATTTTTTCAACCATTTCAGAGTACTTTTTTTTGCCGCCGCCGGACTCATACCGCGCAGACAGGCGAGATAGATAACCTGTTCGCCAACTTTCTTTTTGGGATATAGCCCACGTTCCTCAGGCAGATATCCGATATCGTTCTTGTTCGGAACAAAAGGCTTTCCATCTAACAATATCACACCGGAATTTCCCTTAAATACATCCATAAGAATACGGATTGTAGTTGTTTTTCCAGCTCCATTTCGTCCTAATAGTCCGAGAGCCTTTCCTGATTCGACCGAAAAAGAAATGCCATGTAGAACTTCCTTGTCGCCAAAACTCTTGCGTAAATTTTTAACTTCTAATTTCATTTATAGAACCTCCTCTTTTAGATTATATATTTAGTCTCTTTTTTGAGATACAACTAACAAAATAATAATAAGATACCGTATGCATGAGCCAACAAAAGCAGATTATTCCAACCGATAAGATAGTGATCGGAATAAAAAAACTGGTGTACAGTAAAGCTAAAAACAAACCGATAAATACATATTTCATGAATTGAAAGGTCTTGTAACATGCGTGGTAAATTGTTAAGCGTTCAGCTTCATCACAGCTTTGGATCCAATCTTGTTGAAAACTAACGGTCAAAGGGTCTCCTTTTTTTTCGGGATTCACTTTTTTGACAAAATTTATTGTTTTTACTTCAAGTAACGTTGAAATGATAGTCACAATGATAATACAGCCCATTATCAATAGAGATTTCAAAGAATGATCAAACGGGTTTTCAAATTTAGTTACCTCAAGAGCTAGTGATATTAAAAAGAAAAATTGTATGATTGTTTGAATTGCTAAAATCATAAGTAAAAAATTTGTTTTTCTATCTTGTAATTGATAGTAAAGTTCTTCTTCCAGTGAATTTTGCTTAAAGCGTATTAAGCGAAAATATAAAAAGAAAGAGAGGATACCGAAAAATACCGTTAAAACTGACCATATAATTAGGAAAACTGAAAGCATAGAAAAATTATATGGAAGCGATGGCATATTCACATGGGTGGCGATTAACATAAAGAATATGCTAGAAAATCCGCCGCCGAGGCCACCGATAAGCATTATTATGAGTATTCGTAATAAACTATTTTTTGTTTTCATTCTTTGTTTCCTCCTCAGTCAGTATAAATAGATCATCGACTTTAATCTGAAATATCTTGGCAAGTTTGAGAGATAGGGTGATAGATGGAGAATAATCACCACGTTCGATAAGGCTTATTGTTTGCCTAGAAACGTCAACTAATTTTCCTAGTTCGGCTTGATTGATATTTAAAATTGTTCGATGCTCTTTTACATAATTTAGTACAGGCATTGAAAAACCTCCTTATTATGGAATAATTGATAAAACCACTAGAAATAGAAAAATTAAAAATGACAAATAAAGTTGTCATAATTATAGCTTGTGACAACTTTATTTGTCAAGAACATATTTTGAAAAAATTTTACATAGATTTAACACAACATGCTTTTTACACTTTACATTCACCTTATATATTAGATACATAAGTCAGATATATTTAATGAAAAACAGGAGGAAAATTGGATGAAAAAGAAAATTAGATTTATGGCAGCAGCATTATCAATCATGGTACTGGGTACCGCTTGTGGGAATAATTCGGATGCCGCTACAGGTGGAGGTTTTAATAGCGAAAGAGAGATTACCGTAATTTCCAGAGAAGATGGTTCGGGAACAAGAGGGGCATTTGTGGAGTTGTTTGATATTTTGGAAAAGGATGAGAATAGTAATAAAGAAGATATAACGATTGATAGCGCAACGATTATGCAAAGCACAGGTGTTGTGTTATCAAGTGTAGGAAGTGATAAATATGCGATTGGTTACATTTCTATCGGTTCTCTAAATGATAGCGTTAAAGCGTTGAGTATTGATGGGGCAGTGGCGACAACTGAAAATATAAAGAATGGTGAATATAAAATATATCGTCCCTTTAACATTGCGACAAAAGGTGAGTTAAATGAAGCGACACAGGATTTTATCAACTTTATAATGTCAGATCAAGGGCAAGAAATAGTTGAAGCGTCAAGTTGTATTTCCAGTGAAGCAAGAGGTGAATTTAAAAGCACAAATCCGCAAGGAAAGGTCACTGTTGCAGGTTCTTCTTCGGTAGCGCCAGTAATGGAAAAACTAAAAGAGGCTTATGAAAAACTAAACGAAAATGTGGTAATAGAGATAAGCCAATCCGATTCAACCAATGGAATGAATTCCGTGATAGATGGCATTTCAGATATTGGCATGGCGTCAAGAGATTTAAAAGACAGTGAACTAGAACAGGGGATAGAGGATACTGTTATAGCACTGGATGGTATTGCCATAATCGTAAATAAGGATAGCACAATAGAAAATCTTACCAGTGAGCAAGTAAAAGATATTTATATTGGAAACATTATAAAATGGTCTGAGTGTAATGAATAAAAGCCTTAACAGTGGAGGTTCCTGATGAAAAAAACAAAAGAAACACTTATGAAATATATATTTTTGCTTTGTGCAGCCACATCTATTTTGGCAGTCGTATTAATCTGTTTCTTCCTTTTTGCCAATGGTATACCAGCGATATCAAAGATTGGCTTAAAGGAATTTGTGGGCGGAACAACGTGGAAGCCTGGTTCTGATCTGTATGGAATTTTGCCAATGATTGTAGGGAGTCTTTATGTAACCGCAGGGGCGATTCTGTTAGGAGTTCCGGTGGGGATTTTATCCGCTATTTTTATGGCAAAGTTCTGTAGCTTAAAGTACTATAAGATACTAAAACCAGCGATTAATCTGTTAGCTGGGATACCGTCAATAGTATATGGTTTTTTTGGTTTGATGGTGATAGTTCCATTTATTCGCAATACCTTTGGGGGGAGTGGAAGCAGTATGCTGGCGGCTTCTCTTGTTTTGGGAATTATGATTTTACCAACGATAATCGGAATATCAGAAAGTGCGATAAAAGCGGTGCCGGACAGTTATTATGAGGGGGCATTAGCCTTAGGCGCGACACATGAGCGCAGTGTCTTTCTAATTGTAGTGCCGGCGGCGAAATCAGGTATAACGGCAGCCGTTATACTAGGAGTTGGAAGAGCGATTGGTGAAACTATGGCAGTTGTCATGGTTGCTGGAAATCAAGCCATATTTCCGCAAGGAGTATTTAAAGGTGTTAGAACTTTAACAGCAAATATCATATTAGAAATGGGCTATGCCCAAGATTTACATAGAGAAGCATTAATTGCAACAGCGGTGGTATTATTTATTTTTATTCTTCTGATTAATGTATGCTTTAGTCTCATTAAAAGGAGGTCAGATGTATGAAAAAATTAAAAGTAGAGGCTATGATATTGCGTGCATTGGTCTATCTGGCGATTGGGATTACGGTAGGGGTTCTCTTAATGATTGTCTTCTATATATTATATAAAGGGATACCAAACATCAAACCGGAGTTGTTCAGTTTTAAATATACCAGTGAAAACGCATCCCTTTTTCCCGCATTGATAAACACACTTATGTTAGTGGCTTTATCCTTAATTATGGCGGTTCCGTTAGGGGTATTTTCAGCGATTTATCTTGTGGAGTATGCCAAAAAAGATAATAAATTTATCAGTCTTGTGAGGCTGACAACTGAAACACTTCAAGGAATACCGTCGATTGTATATGGTTTATTTGGCTACTTATTTTTTGTGAGAGTAATTTTTAAAAACTATAGTCTGTTGGCAGGAGCATTAACATTATCAATCATGATTTTGCCGCTTATTATGAGAACGACAGAAGAAGCCTTAAAAAGTGTGCCAGATAGTTTTAGAGAGGGCAGCTTTGGTTTGGGGGCAGGAAGATTGAGAACGGTATTTAAAATAGTTTTGCCCGCAGCGACACCGGGAATATTAGCAGGAATTATTCTTGCAGTAGGAAGAATAATCGGCGAAACGGCAGCACTTATCTATACCGCAGGAGCAGTTTCACAGATACCAAATAGTATTTTGGGTTCTGGTTCAACGCTTTCTGTTCATATGTATAAACTTTGGAATGAGGGCTTACATACTGGCGCATCTTATGCGACAGCAGTCATCTTGTTGGGCAGCGTTTTTATCATAAATTGGTTTTCCGATTGGTTGGCAAAAAAAATCATAAAAAAATACTAAAAGCGGTATAATTAGGGAGGAAATGATGAACAAATTAGAAATCGAAAGAGTGGATTTGCATTATGGTGAATTTCAGGCTTTAAAAAATATAAATATGAGCATAAGAGAAAAAGAAATAACCGCATTTATAGGGCCATCAGGTTGTGGAAAATCCACTTTATTAAAGTCAATAAACAGAATGAATGATTTGGTAGAGGGTTGTAAAATTACTGGAAAAATACGAGTGGATGGCGAAAATATTTTAGAAACTGCGGACTTAAGTCTGCTTCGCAAAAGAATTGGTATGGTATTTCAAAAACCAAATCCTTTTCCGATGAGTATTTATGATAATATAGCTTATGGGCCAAGAACTCATGGAATTAGAAATAAGGCCAAGTTAGATGAAATCGTTGAAAGTTCTTTAAAAAGTGCGGCTATTTGGGATGAAGTAAAGGATCGCCTAAAGAAGTCGGCATTAGCAATTTCTGGCGGTCAACAGCAACGTCTTTGCATTGCGAGAGCATTCTTTTAATGGATGAACCAACATCAGCACTAGATCCTATATCCACATCAAAAATTGAAGATTTAGTCATTGAATTGAAAAAAAACTATACCATCATTATGGTTACACATAATATGCAGCAGGCGACGAGAATATCGGATAGAACTGCATTTTTCTTAATGGGTGAAGTAGTAGAAATGAATAAAACAGAAGAGTTGTTTTCTGATCCTCAGGATAAGAGAACCGAAAACTATATAACGGGAAGATTTGGTTGATACTGGGAGGAAGCGAGATGAGAAATAGATTTGAAAAACAGTTACAAAAAAAAAAAAAAAAGAAAATGCGATTTCCCTATCAATTAATGCTTTTTTAGAGGGCGATAAAGAATTTATTCAAGAAGTTTTAGATATGGAGCAGGAAATCAATGAAAAAGAAACAGAAATAGAACGCCAATGTTTAAAACTTTTATTGCAGCAGCAACCGGTGGCAAAAGACCTGCGTATTATTTCAGCGGCTTTAAAAATGATTACTGATATCGAACGCATTGGAGATCAAGCATGTGATATCGTGGAATTAGTGCAAGAGGTTTCTGAAATGTATCAGGAGTCCTTTCCCCACATCCGAAACATGGCACAAGAAGCCGTGAAAATGGTCAGACAGTCGATAGAAGCCTTTGTAAAAAGAGACTTAGAACTCGCCAATTATGTTATTGCCTATGATGATATCGTAGATGACTTGTTTTCTGCGGTGAAAGATGATATTATAGAAAAAATCAAGACAGATGGAAACAACGTTCAAATTCTTGTAGATTTGCTGATGATAGCGAAATATTTGGAGAGAATTGGCGACCACGCAACAAATATTGCGGAATGGGTAGTATTTTCCATTACAGGTAAGCATAAGGAGGAGTAAAAAGGTGATTGCAATCATAGAAGATGATGCTGGTATCAGAGAACTTATTTGCTATACTTTAAATAATACGGGGTTTCAAGCCCAGGGGTTTCCTGTAGGAGACTCCTTTTTTGAATTTTTGCAAAATGAATTGCCCGAACTTCTTTTGTTAGATGTGATGCTGCCAAAGGAGGATGGCATTTCGATATTAAAAAAATTACGTGCGGACACAAGGACGAGAAAAATGCCGATTATTATGTTGACCGCTAAAGATACTGAATATGATAAAATTATAGGATTAGACAATGGTGCGGACGATTATATCACAAAGCCATTTGGAATGATGGAGCTGGTATCAAGAATTAAAGCGGTGTTAAGAAGAGTGGAACATGTTGATGGAAAAGAGAATGAACAGACTTACAAGTATAAAGATCTTATTATGAAACACAAGGAACATATTGTCTTATCAAATGGCATGCCAGTAGAATTAACCTTAAAGGAATATAAGCTGCTGCAAATTCTGTTACAGAATAAAGGTTTTGTGATGAGCAGAGATATTTTGCTTGATAAAGTATGGGGATATGACTTTGATGGTGAAACACGAACAGTTGATGTCCATATCAGAAGCCTTAGAACAAAGCTGGGAGAGAGCAAGGATTATATTGAAACAATACGTGGTGTAGGGTATAAAATAGGGGGCGCAATGTGACAAAAAAAATTAGCAAAACAATTATTGGAATTTCAGTAATGACTCTTGTTGTCAGCATGGCTCTTATTATGGCAGCGCTTTATAACTATTTTATCAAAGAACATGTGAAGCAGCAAGGCGAGGAAATGGAAATCATATCTCAAATAATACTACATGGTGATATTAGGTGGTTAGAAGAGATCAATACCAATAGCAATCGGATCACTTGGATTGCGAGTGATGGCACTGTACTTTTTGATAATATGGTGGACATATCAGAGATGGAAAACCATCTTGACCGTGAAGAAATTAGAGAAGCGTTAGCGGATGGTCGTGGGGAAAGCCTAAGATATTCAAATACTCTTTCAAAAAGGACAATTTATACGACAAAAAGGCTGGCTGATGGAACCGTTCTTCGCTTATCGACAACGCAAATAAGCATGTTGTTTTTAGTGATTAATGTATTAAGACCAATCATGTTTACCGTGGCAATTTGTATTCTTTTTTCGATTATAGTTGCTCGTAAATTAGCAAAGCGAATTGTTGAGCCGATTAATAGGTTGAATTTGGAAACCCCAATCGAAAATGAAATATACGATGAATTTTCACCTTTATTGCTGCGGATTGAAAAACAAAATAAAAAGATTGAAAAACAGATATATGAATTAAACGAAAAAAGTCAGGAGATTATTTATTTCACTGAGCGAGTGAGTGATGCGATTATCGTATTAGATGATAAAGGTATGGTTCTAGTCGCAAACAAAAAGGCAAAGGAGCTTCTAAATTGCGAAGAGAACAGATATTATTTGGATTATTTTCATGACTTGAAATATCGCAATATGGTAGAAAAGGCACTGAAAGGAAATAGCAACTCTTGTTCAATCAAGATAGGGGAAAGAGTATTTGGTTTTTCAGCCAGCACCAATCAATTAAGCGGAGAAAAGTCCTCCGTATTTCTTTTTATCAGAGATATTACGGATGAGGAGATGGCACAAGAAATGCGTCGCCAGTTCACTGCGAATGTATCTCACGAGTTGAAAACACCCTTAACCTCAATTATGGGAAGTGCTGAAATTATGTCTCAGGGAATTATTAAATCAGAAGATATCCCTTATTTTTCAAATCGTATTTATGAGGAGTCGGCGAGATTGTTGGCTCTCATTCAAGATATTATTAAGATATCAAGGCTAGATGAGGGGAAAGTGGAGCAGAACACCACAATGGTTCCTCTCTTAGAGCTTTGTAAGCAGGTACAAAAGCAACTAAAAGAAAAAGCAGAAAAGCATTCGATAAGNATTGAAGTAAAAGGCGAGGAGCATTCGGTAAATGGGGTACTACACATTCTTCATGAAATGGTTTATAATTTATGTGATAATGCCATCGCTTATAATAAAGAGAATGGAAAAGTGATATTAACCGTNGAGAAAAAAGCGAATATAGTATTGAGCGTTGCGGATACCGGAATAGGAATTGGCACTGATGATATCGCCCGTATTTTTGAGCGTTTTTACCGCGTGGATAAAAGCCATAACAAAGAATCAGGCGGAACAGGACTCGGTCTTTCCATCGTAAAAAATGGAGCGCTCCTTCATAATGCTCAAGTATTGGTGGAGAGTAAGGTCGGAGAGGGCAGTAAATTTCTGATTGAGTTTCCGGGTTAATAATCATTAATAAAGAAGAGAAAAGGTGAAGAAATGTCCAATATACCAAATGATCCAGTTATGTTACTCAGCTATATCAACACTCAACTGCGTGATAATTATTCGAGTCTGAAAGATTTGTGCAAAACATTAGACTTGTGTCAAGAAGAATTAGAGGAAAAGTTAAGAATGATTGATTATGTTTATGAAAATGCACAAAATCAATTTATTTAGAAGCCGTTGTATGGAGAGGAAAATTTCAATGAAAATAAAAGTAATTACAGATGGGTTAGAAAAAGAAATTGAATGTCAAGAAAAAGAGACCTTATTATCGGTAATGAACAGAGAAGAAATTTTTATGCATCCAGCTTGTGCCGGCAAAGGAATTTGTGGAAAATGCAAGGTTAGGGTCAAAAAAGGAGAAGTTCCCATCACCAAAGAGGACCAAATGAAATTCACACCATTGCAGCTACAGCAGGGATTTCGCTTGGCGTGTCAGATGTTTCCAGTGAAAGACTGTATTGTGGAGATGGTCGGGCGAGCAAAAGAGAGCGGAGCAAAAATTATAACGAAATATATAGACCATAAGAGCGATGGACAAGAAATTTCAATAATCGACAATACTTATTCAATAGCGATAGACATAGGAACAACAACGCTTGTGATTGCATTGGTCGGCAATCAAAGCAAAGCAGTGATTGGCGAATACGCCTGTACTAATAGTCAACGTATTTTCGGAAGCGATGTAATCGCTCGCATCTTAGCGGCAAATGAGGGGGCTGGTAGCCAATTACAGGAATGTATCAGAACCGATATTTTACAAGGGATAGCCCATTTAAAGGCAGAAGCCAATTTACAAAAGAATAGAATAGATAAGATTGTGATTAGCGGCAACACGACCATGAGCCACATACTATTAGGATATAGTTGTCAGGGGTTAAGCAGTTATCCGTTTTCACCAATAGAATTAGGGCGGGTTAAAAAAACTTTTGTGGAAGTATTTGCAGATGANTTACTGGTAGCAGAAGTGATTTTTTTCCCAGCGATATCCGCATTTGTCGGTGGTGATATCGTCTCTGGGCTATATGCCTGTGAGTTTGATAAGAACGAAACACCATGTCTTCTGATAGATTTAGGAACCAATGGCGAGATGGTTTTAGGCAGTAAAAAACAGATATGGGCAGCATCAACAGCAGCAGGGCCAGCATTTGAAGGGGGCAATATCACTTGGGGAATGTCCAGTCTGGCGGGAGCTATTTTGGGAATGAATATTATTGATAACATTGTTCAAATAAAAACCATTGGTAACGCATCACCGCTGGGCATCTGCGGAACAGGAGTGATAGAAACCGTAGCAGAATTACAAAGGGTTGGTTATATTAAGCCGGAGGGCTTGTTGTGTGAACCTTATTTTACTGAGGGATTTCCATTGGCAAAAACGGCACAAGGTGATAAAATTATATTTACACAAGCCGATATACGCGAATTACAGTTAGCTAAGGCGGCGATCAGAGCAGGGGTGGAAACCTTGATGAAAAAGGCGAAGATTACCTATGACCAAATCAAGACAGTATATTTAGCCGGCGGACTTGGGTTTAGTTTGAAACCGGAAATAGCGGTGGCGATAGGGCTTTTACCAAAAGAGTTAGAGTCAAAAATACAGGCTGTCGGCAACAGCTCCTTGGGCGGTGCGATTAAATATGCAACCGATAGCCAAGGGGAGAGCAGGCTGGATAAAATTATAGAACGGGCAGAGGAAGTTCTTTTAGCAAATGCAGCGGAGTTTACAGACTTATATTTGGAGCATATGTTTTTTGAGTGATGAGGTAGAGAGGAACGGAGAGCGAAAATGGATTTATTTGATTATATGAGAGAGAATAAGTTAAAAGAAGAATCACCATTAGCGTCAAGACTACGTCCAACGGCCTTAGAAGAGGTGGTAGGACAGCAACATATCATTGGCAAGGATAAATTACTTTATCGAGCGATAAAGGCTGATAAACTTAGTTCCATTATCTTTTATGGGCCGCCGGGAACAGGAAAGACAACGCTCGCAAAAGTCATTGCGAATACGACCAAAGGGGAATTTACGCAGATTAATGCAACTGTTGCTGGGAAAAAGGATATGGAAGCGGTAGTAGTACAGGCGAAAGAGAATATGGGAATGTATGGAAAGAAAACAATTCTTTTTGTTGATGAAATTCATCGTTTCAACAAAGGGCAACAGGACTATCTACTTCCTTTTGTAGAGGACGGAACCTTGATTTTAATTGGTGCCACAACAGAAAATCCATATTTTGAAGTGAATGGTGCTTTGATTTCAAGGTCTATTGTATTTGAGTTAAAGCCGTTGGAAAGAGAAGATATCAAAACATTACTACAAAGAGCTGTTTACGATAAAGAAAAAGGCATGGGCGTTTATAATGGTGTCTTAGAAGAAGAGGCATTGGAGTTTTTGGCTGATATTTGCGGAGGTGATGCAAGAGCCGCATTAAATGCCATTGAGCTGGGGATTATGACGACCGAGCGAGGGAGCGATGAGAAGATACACATCACTTTAGAGGTCGCCTCAGAGTGTATTCAAAAGCGAGTGGTGCGTTATGATAAAGGCGGAGATAATCATTATGATACGATTAGCGCCTTTATAAAAAGTATGAGGGGTTCCGACCCTGATGCGGCGGTTTACTATTTAGCGAGAATGCTTTATGCCGGCGAAAGCGTAACCTTTATATCCCGCCGAATTATGATTTGTGCATCTGAAGATGTCGGAAATGCTGATCCTAATGCGATTACAGTGGCGGTTTCAGCCGCAAATGCGGTGGAGAAAATCGGTATGCCAGAAGCCCAAATTATCTTAGCACAGGCAGTCACCTATATAGCTACCGCTCCCAAAAGCAATGCGGCATGTAATAGCATTATGCTGGCGAATCAAGCGGTGAAATCAGTGCAGGCAACGGTGCCAATCCATTTGATGGACGCTCATTATAAAGGGGCGGCTAAACTGGGACACGGACAGGGGTATAAATATGCACATGACTATCCGAATAATTATGTGAAACAGCAATATTTGCCAACACAATTACAAGGGCAAATTTTCTACAAACCAACTGAAAATGGACATGAGAAAAAAATAAAAGAACATATGACCAGACTGCGAACCAATTAACGGTTCGCCTCTGTTTGATTTTCTCACATTAGTTCCGTCATAATAAAATCATAAATCAGATGATTTTTTTTCTCCCAATTCTTGCACATGGCAATCGCCTGTGCTTTATCCGGAACCGTCAAAGTGATATTGATGACATCAGAATATTTTTCCTTTACCCGACATTGTACCACATATTCTTGATTGGTATTTTTCAGATAATCAGCGATTACCGAAACTTCATTTCGCAATTCATATTTATTGTGAAATAAGAAGTCGTCAATCTCTTGGCGAATGGGTACGGATATTTTTTTCTGAAAAAATGTTAAAGTATGCAGGCCATTTTCTGTAATTGAATAATGGGAACTATTGCGTATCGTTGAAACCTTTATCAAATCGGAGTCAATTAATTCAGAGATAGCTTGTTGCAAGGTAAAATAAGTCGTATACTCTTTTTCCAAAAGAAATGAGGAAAATTGGGCGTTTGTTAAGGGGAAATTTACTTTATTCAACATATATAGAATAATTAATTTATATAAAGTCAATGCTTCGGTCATACCATCAATCCTCTCTTTAAATCGTTAAGTTATTGGTGGGGATACAATCGTCCCTGCCAAGTATTTCTTTTTGCAAATTCTTGATGAATTGCATTCAAAACTAATTTTTTATTGCCGCTCCACAACGGCTCAATTAAAAGCCGCTTTGGACCATCACCTGTTAAGCGGTGTATTACCATAGCAGGGGATAGATGTTCAACACACATGATGAGTATATCAAGATATTCCTCCAATGTATAGATGGGAAATGGAGAATTTTCATATAATGTTGCTAACGGTGTATTTTTTAAAATATGTAAAAGTTGTAGCTTAATCCCTGATATGGGCAGCTTGTTCAAATAAAGTATTGTCTCTAGTATTTGTGTCGGAGTTTCATCGGGAAGCCCTAAAATAGTATGTACGATTACGGGAATATGCAGCCTGTTTAAAGCGATAACCGCTTTATGAAAAACTGGCAGGGCATACCCACGATTGATAAAATTGGCAGTCTTTTCATGAATGGTTTGCAGCCCGAGTTCTATCCAAACTGGTTTTATCTTATTTAAACGTTCCAGCAGCTTTAAGACATCATGAGCAAGACAATCAGGACGTGTGCCAATAGATAAACCAACAATTTCAGGATGCGAAATTGCTTCCATAAAAAGAGCCTCTAAATATGCCACTGGTGCATAGGTGTTGGTAAAGGATTGAAAATAACCAATAAATTTATCGCCGCTAGATTTTCTTTGCATCAGTTTCTTTTGCTGTTGAATTTGTTCGTGAACAGAAAGGCTGTATAAAGCCGCAAAGTCGCCGGAACCACCCTCTGAACAAAAGATACAACCAGTTGAATCCAAAGTACCATCACGGTTAGGGCAGGTCATATTGCCACTGAGGGAAAGTTTATATATCTTTTCACCATATTGTTCTTTTAAAAAAGCATTGAGCGAATAATAAGGTTTATCATTCCATTTCATCATACAATGTTATCACGAACCGCCTTGCTCACGACATCAGCAACACGTTTATCAAAGACCGCTGGCATAATCAAATCAGGGTGAAGTTCAGTGTCCGGAATCAAAGAAGCGATTGCCTTGGCAGCGGCCAGCTTCATATCCTCAGTAATTGCCTTGGCACGTCCCTCCAAAGCACCCTTGAAAATACCGGGAAAAGCGACTACATTGTTTATCTGATTAGGGAAATCAGAACGTCCAGTACCAACAACCTTAGCCCCAGCTTCCTTAGCTAAATCAGGCATGATTTCCGGAATTGGATTTGCCATCGCAAAAAGAATGCTATCCTCATTCATCAAAGTCACCATATCCTTTGTTACAATATTCGGTGCGGAAACACCAATAAAAATATCAGCACCTCGAAAAGCATCAGTCAATGTTCCGCTGATATTCTCTAAATTAGTGACTTCTAACATTTCTCGTTGCATCCAATTAAGATCAAGAGTACTCTTTTGTAGGATGCCGACTTTATCACACATTATAATATTCTTAAAGCCATAAGTTATCAATAATTTGGTAATCGCGATACCAGCGGAGCCGGCACCATTCACCACCACCTTACAGGTCTCTTTAGTGCGGTTTGTTATTTTTAAAGCATTTATCACGCCCGCCAGCACAACAATCGCAGTTCCATGCTGGTCATCATGAAATACTGGAATATCCAAAATCTCTTTCAAGCGGTTTTCAATTTCAAAGCATCTAGGAGCCGCGATATCCTCCAAATTAATCCCGCCAAAGCAAGGGGCAAGATGGGTGATGGTTTGAATCAACTCCTCAGTATCTTGAGTGTTCAAACAGATAGGCACAGCATTTACCCCGCCAAATTCCTTGAAAAGTGCGGCCTTTCCCTCCATTACTGGGATAGCAGCATGAGGGCCGATATTTCCCAAACCTAGAACCGCACTTCCATCAGAGATGACCGCCACGGTATTCGCTTTCATCGTATATTTATAAACATCTTCCATATTTTCATGTATCGCCTGACACGGAGCGGCAACTCCGGGCGTGTAGGCAACAGATAAATCTTCTCTTGTTTTAATCGGAGTTTTTGAAATCGTTTCTATTTTGCCATTCCACTCGGCATGTAATTGCAGTGCTTTTTCATTAATATCCATCATTATTTTTCCTTTCTGTCTAAAACGAAAACTTTACTATTATCTATAATAGCATTTAAGAAAAATCAATTCAATAAGAAGTGTGGAGAAAAAATCAGGGTGAAGAAATTCCCTGACAATAATTACTAGTCGTTCTCAGCATATACTTGAGGGATTATTTTGAATAATAATTCCTCTATTTTCTCAAATAATTCTTTCAAACGCTCCATTTATGTTTCCCCTTTTACTTTTCTTGTTATTTTAGTAGAAAAGGGCTTATTATTCTATGATATTTTTCGTTGGTGATTATTGGAAAAAAATCTTCAGCCTATGAGTTATAAAGGTCAAAAAAAGTGAATTTTTTATTTAGGCAAATATTAATAATCTAGGCTATAGGTAATTAAAAAATAGCGTTTCGTTAATTGATTACAGATTGATTAGGGGGCGTTTTTGTGACTTTAAGGAGAGTATTATGTTGTATGAGAAAAATGAACATGAATGGTTAAAAATATAATAAGTAAATGTGCAGATTATAAATTCATAAAGAAATGTGCAAATTGCAAATGTATAAAGAAATTGACGAAATGAGATGACGATGATAAAATATAATAAGTGGAAAGTTTTGGAGGAGGAATCATATGAAAAAATCAATAAGATTATTCGAGAAAAAAATTCTTTTAAGTGCATTTGCAACATCTTTCATAAGTGTGTTTTCAGGAACTTTTTTATTTCCAAGCCTATTTAGGCCGTATTCAAATCGGGTAAATGGTGGGTTCTTAGGGATAGTGCTTCTGAGTATCCTACTTGTCGGTGTGCTGTTAAGTCTGTGCACTGGTATATTGTGTGTGTGTTTGAAAGATTATAAGAGCGGT
>JGI994J12354_10000310_pt1 | contig 48300 bp, 53 predicted proteins | sample IntmicLarv3ML3BL_FD_12354 | JGI IMG/M metagenome (IMG submission 12354) | reverse complement strand
CCGCAACAGGGGCCGCAGGGATCGGGGCCGCAGGGATCGGGGCCGCAACAGGGGCCGCAACAGGGGCCGCAACAGGGGCCGCAACAGGGGCCGCAACAGGGGCCGCAACAGGGGGAACGTATTGTTGGGTAGCATCGGGCTGCGTAGCAGCGTGTTGTGAGAGGAAAGCGTTCAAAGCATCGGACATGATAGGTATCTCCTAAATGGTTCTGTACAATCTATATCAGAACCGCCAGCGACTGGCGGTTCTGATTGATACTGTTATGTATTCAGAGCAATATCCGTATTAGCAGACATTGTTCTGATACAGCCCCGATAGTAGGAATCCAACCTACATAATACTACAATCCTTATCTGGAGATAGCGGTATTACCTAGCGAAGATCGGGCGTTGACGCTAAAGCGTCATCTGTGGTCTGCCCCTTGTCTACCCCACCATAAGGTATCAAGGGGCTGCAAGCTATGGCCGGAACTGCCTTACTTGCGGTGCTACTAGGTATTGCGGTCATCGTTTCGCACCTAGTGGCTAGTGAGCGTCACCTCACCTATTTTCTGTATACTGTATCAAGCAGTTTTCTAACCACCGCTTCGGTCTGTTGAAAACTCCATTGCTCTATCTCTTTATGGAAGATAACATCGCCACCTAGCGGGCCATCTTTCCTTGCAAGCACTTCTTTGCTTGTGAGGTCAATAACTATCCACTTACCCGTACTAGGGAACCGAATAGATATTCCGCAGCAATCTGCTTTCATCCACGGTTGCGGAATTGCTCTATAGACAATGGTTTGTGTATTCTCCAGTGAGAATTGTTGGATAAGTCTCTCTAGGACTTCATGCGACGATAGCGGTTTTGATGCGGTCATTCCCATAATATGCTTTCTAGTTAGATAGTCTTTAGGTACTCCGAAGACTATCCGGTATTTAGCAGCTTTGCTGCTTTATGATGCTACTGTATAGTAGGGCCTGCCGTTGGCATCGGCCCCTAGCTATATAGTAGTTGGTAACTAGGTCAATTCCCGTGTTACCATAATTTATACGTTTCTGGCGAATCATAATCCCAGTAAAAATAAAATTTTGTTCAAATTTTCCCAAATAATTCTAGTTAGCATTGTTACTAGGTAGTCCCCACAGATTGTTTGAGAACGTCACCTAACAGCTCTCTGCTTGCGTCACATTTGCCTTGCACAACACTGTATATGTAGTTGTCAATCGACGCTCTCGCTTGTAGCGAGTATATGTATTGTGTGCATGTAGTATTCAATCGGTATGGTCTGGCCATTGCCTGAATAAAGTCCTTACTACTCCAAGAGGTACTATAGAATATGAGCGTGTTACATAGAACAGCGTCATCATAGTCTTTAGCTTCCGTACCTTGAACACCTTGTAGGTTTAACCCTTCCCCACATGCTCCGGGGTTAGCTACCAGTACACGCATTGTAGAATCATTGTTGAAAGCGTGTATGACTTCTTGGCGATTCTTATCTGTATCTCTCCCGTCAATCCTAGCGTGTTTTATACCAAGACTCGCCAGCCTTGACATAATCAAGTCTATGTCGTGACGGAAATGTGCCCAGATGATGCACTTGTTATCTACTATCGCTTCCTGACATAGTTCGATAGCCTTATCTAGTTTGGGATTGTCTACAAAGTCTTCCCTAGTAGTTACGCTCTCTATGAGTGTGCCGTTCTCAAAGTCCCAACCGCTTTCTTCATCATACTGTACCCAACCGCCTGTAACTTGTACCAGTCGCAAGTATTGAGTAAGCATGTTCGTTATTGTCACGGTCTTCATACCTTCCGCAGACTCCATAGCATACAAAAGTTTCTCTTGTAAGGCTTTGTATACCACTTTCTGTTCTTCGGTAAGGTCGATAGGTACGACTTCCATGATTTGATCGGGCATATCGTCCCGTATATCAGTCAAGAGATACCTACAACTAGCATACTTTATAAGGTCTTGAAACTCCTGTTCTTTATGTCTATATAGCTTCTTTGCTTTTCCAAAACTATCCGTAGTCCCAAACTCGGAAATAAGACGCTCTTGTCCACCATTAAGGCTACTCCATTTTACTCCAAGATTGTTTTCAGAATCATTGATATAGGGTTTGATAGGTATCCCGTCCGTCCGTCCGCTAGGTTGACCGGGATACTTGTTGAGAGCATTACGTAATGTCGCCTTTTCTTTATCTCTCTTCCGCTCTTTCTCTGTTCTGGCAGTGCTACGTGTCTCGCTATGTTCGGTAATGTCTTCATGCCACCTTTTGCCGAAATAGTTAGGGAACACCCATTCTATAGGCGTGTACGCGTCCGCAAAGCTATTGGTGTCCGGCGTACCTGTTGCTACATAGCGATGCTTAATCCTTCTTTGTAGATTAAAGATAGCTTCCGTTCTATTGGTCAGGGGTGTTTTTATCCTATGCGCTTCGTCAAGACAACCGGCAAACCAGTCACCTATCATAAAGTCAAGTATATCATTGGTGACGGTATCGTATCCGGCAATTATAACCCGCATAGGCTTCGTGCCAGTCTCGCCAGTAGTAGCGTACTCCACTGGTACATCTTGCAATGGTTGACCTAGGGCATTGAATAGTATATATTTCCTTTGGGCAGGTGTACCCATGACTATTGTACACTTCACATTGTGGTTAGTGAACGTGTCAAACTCTCGCTTCCATGCAAGTCGTATGTGGTTGGGGCAGACTATCAAGCAGGGCCTATCCGGTCGGCCTTCTAATAACCACTTATTGAACATAGTAGCTATAATCATCACCGTCTTGCCGGTTCCGGTTGCCGAAAAGTTACACCTGCCGGTACATAGCGCTGCCTTGCTAACTTCCTCTATTTGATGCTCCATAAGAGGATATTGAAGGGCTTGATAGATATACGGAACCGCCAATCGCTGGCGGTTCTCAAGAGCGAGGTTATCCCCCATAATCTGTGCTATATAGGGTGTATTGCTCTCAAAGCGGTAGTTGTATGTGGCGGGGTTGCAATGCTCTAGCAAGAGATTGAAAGCCTTGACAATCTCTATCCTCTTTGGGCGTTTCCAAATGAGAGAGAAGGGGGCGTCCCGCTCTGCTTGTCTCCCGACATAGTTACCTTCTTCATCGGTATACTTTTCCGGGAACGAGCCCCAATAGGCGTCATCATGTATATCATACGCTCTAAAGGGGACTTTGCCGTTAGACAATTCTTTGTACCCGAACGGGAAGGCAAATTCTATTTGCTCTCCCTTCATAGTAACATTGCATACTCTTTGTTCTGACACTTTAGATTGTTCCGTTGTACTCATGGTGTAAGTTAGGATTGTTGGGTTGTGTATTGATAGAACCGCCAGTGATCGGCGACGATATAAATCCCTGCTATACCGATTAAAGTATAACAGGGCGGGGAATAGTAGTTTGTCCTAACTACTAAACAAAAGCAATAGCCAAGCCATTCGGACTTTCGACTATCTCGCTGTAGTCCGACAAATGAACCGCTAGTGAGGAAGAACAAACGGTAGCTATGTGCTGGCCTTTAGCGGGCCGTCCTCTACGCTTGGTTTCGGTGAATACTTCAATGAAATAACCCGCCATAGTCTCGCTGCTCTCAAATACGTAGCCGTCAAGTCGCATACCAAAGATACCGGAACGGGATTGAACGTATGCTATAAGTTTAGGGTGTTGCTCTTTAGTCATTGATAACCTCTGCTTTCGGTACATTGGTGAGGATTGACTGAATGATATTGCTGACTAACAAACACTTTGTCCGTGTAGCAATATCCATAATACAAGGGGAAAGCGTAAGAAACGCCAATTCGCCGAAGTTGTCACGGATCGAGATATGTATGTCTGACAATCCGTTGTCACGGTCTTTGTTGCTACTATATTGAGCGACAACCTTGACCGAGTACATATCACTATCTACCTTGTGTTCATAGTAATACAATCCGCCGCCATAGTCGATTGTCTCGGCGTGTTCTACTTCGGCGGTTACATGTAGCAAGCCGTCAACCTTTGACAACATGCCTTGTAGCTTGATGATAACTACTTTGAAGCGTTCAGGTACTGATTGAATGTCCATTAGTGTTCCTTTGCCCTATTGGGCGGTTATGGTGTAAGTGCTACTACCAAACAGGGTAATAGCTATGCTACTCAAGATGACGCTAAAGCGTCAACAGTAGCAAGAGCATGATATGGCCTATTCGCCCATATCACACTGGCGGTTCTGATTGTTAGGTCAATGCACTCCCTTAGATACTGTTAGGTATTCCTAACAGTATCTATAGCAACTGTGTTGCTAGCGATTGTACAATCGTTGCCGTCGAAAACATCGTCATAGGTGATCGTCATTTCCAGCACAGTATAGAGTTTATCATCTACTCTACGTATGACGGATACTACTGGATACCTCGCCCAATAGCAGTTAGTGAGATTACCTTGATTGCTAGGGAAATCATAGTCTTTGTACTGGAATGACACGGCTACTTGCCAGTCCGGCGATTCGATACGTTGGAAAAAGTCGTATTGTGTGCATTCCATAGGTGTTCTATAGTGTTGTTGTGTCAACTCACTATACACGTCATGGTAGTCAAACTCAAGATTGCTAACTAGCAACGTGTTTAGTAGCTTGCTACCGAAGACAATTCTATCTTGTAAAGGGATAGGAAGTGTTGCGACTTGGGCGGCAGACGGATTGAAGATAGTAGTCATAGGTATTGTTCCTCTAAATGGTGTAAGTGGGATTGTTAGCTAGGTAATGGGGGCTGTTATAAATTTCGCCTTGCTTTGAAACCTGTACAGGTTTCGCGCTACGTTCTGAAATATGTAGCAAAATTCAAACGCTCAAGTAGCCGTAGGCTACACGCTTCGCTCTGAATATCGCAACACATATCGTACAGAGGTCTACGGCGTGTCTTGCGTGTCGCCCGGCTCTGCTGGTACATCTGTACCAGTGATCTGTGTGTCAACGACAGGGGGCATATAGGTAGCGACAATAGCAGCGTCTATAGTGGCTCTGCGGCGGTCAAGAGCCGCCAATTCGGCTTGAATCTGGGCGAGCCTATCCAGCAATATCGACCTATGATAGGCGATGTAGTTTAGTTCACTCGCTTGTGCTTCGATTGGTCGATACGTAACCTTTGCGGGGGTAATGACTTGCGACAACTTAGGGCTTGGCATGATAGATAGTTCCGGTGATAGATATGGTGACTGGCTAGGTGATGATGCTATGTAGCAGTGTACTATGACGGTAGTACACTAAACTGTAAAGGTAGTCCCGTTAGAATCGCCAACGGGACTGATTTTGATGTAAGTCCCTACGCCGTAGGGGCTTAGGGAGACTAGGCTTGTCCCGTGATCTCGGTATCGAGATTAGCCGGACACGGCACTTGTGCGTAAATCATAGTCCAAATCTGGCTGGGCAGGGTCAAGCCCATAGCCGCGAACGATCCCTGAAGGTACAGGGACTTGACGGTCTCGACCATGACCCGGTTTTCCGCAACAGCAGTCGCGGCAGAGACTTTCGCGGCAACGGACTGCCCCGTAGAAGCCGGGATAAAGAGGTCGGGCTGGGCATCGGCCAGTTTCTTCGATTCTTCGGCGGCTTGGTACTCGCGGGCCTTGATAGCCATGACGAACGCGTAATAGACGCTATCATTTATGAAATCGGCTTTCGCAGGGTTGTGATACCCAGTACTCCACATGATCGGTGTACAGTCGTATCCCGCTACGTGTGTTTCGGGGATACCGAGAATCGGCGGGACAATAGCCAGTGCAGGCTTGGCAGGCTCGCCGTCTCTGGTAGGGCGAGTGCCGATCATTCCGGCAGGCAGGGCGATTCCGGCAACTGTGGCCGTACCTTTTTCTGCCGTCAGAATAGCATCGAGGTATCGTTTTTTTGACTTGCCGGATTTTTCGGAGGAGGAGGCGGCGGCTGTGGTAGCTTCGGACATGATATTTTCTCTTTCTTTTTTGCCGGGGTTACCTCGGCGGGGTTAGTGTCGCGACAATCGCGACTGTATATATATATGATACGTCTGGGGCGGGAAGTAGTTCCGCCGATTCCGAGAAAAATCTCGGAATAATCCGGCAACCGCCGGAAGTCGGCAGGGCAACCGTTAGACTGCCCTGCCGCAAGTGTTGGCCACATAGTCACTTGCGTTCTCTTGCGTTGGCCAGTATCATTTGAGCTAGGAAGTCTTTGCTAATACTAGCTAGTGACTGTTGCTTCGCCGAACGGGTTACTGTATCGGTAATCATAGGGCTGGGCTGTGGGACACTCTCTATCAAAGAGCATAGTCCGTTCTCGGTAGCTCGCAGATGATACTCTGTATCATTTTTCAGACGCGCCACCGGGAGTAACTCGACCTCGCCGGTTAGGCTGCTGGTTACAGCCTCGATACGTATGCTGCTAATCGGGTAGTAGTCGGGTAGAGCTAGGTATAGGGCTTGTGCCGCTCTGCTGAAGGCCCTATGAAGCCTTCTAGTATGCGGGGACACTTTGGGTTTGTTTGATTTTTGTGTCATTATTCGCAGTCCTCTTTACTACTAATGGGGTTATTTGCGAGATAGAGAGTAGTTTTAATGTTCCAAGAATCAAATTCTGGAGTATGCGCCTCGCGTGGTAAATAGATAGGCAGCCCAATAGGTGTACCCATTGTGTCCTCGAACACGATCTCCCAAGCAGGGACTGTTTCGTAGGTAAGACTAAAGCTGTGATGACAAAGAGATACTCGATAGTATCGAGACACTCTGCCTGTTCCTTCTACCGAGACACGCAGATGACGGCCTTCGATTATCGTAGCGGTAACGTCAATTCGTACTTTGCCTTCATAATAGGCAGTAGAGAGGTAAGGTTTAAGGGCTTCGAGTTGTTGGACGATTCGGTTAGTTTTGGCTATCGGCATAATATGTATCCTTATTAGTGATGTAGTGATGTAGTATTCGAGGTGACGGCGGGTAGAGCCGCCACTCGTAAATTTTTGGGCTAAATATCGAGGTCGGCATCGAGGTAGCTATCGAGGACTTCATGGCAAGATACCACATCATATATGTGATGTTCTCGGTATCCTCTCACTCCTTCTTCTTCGATTCGCACGATGACGGAATCGTATTCGTAAGGGGTGATAGAAGTGATTCGCAGATTCGTGCCGTTAGGGGCCGAAATGAGGACTATACAGTCCTCTGTAGAGAGCTTAGTTTCACAGCTATATTTGGTCTCTGCGGCTTCTAGGAATCCCTGAACGATAGTGGCTAGGTAGCTTCGTTTACAGGCTTCAATTTCTCTGTAGGTTTCGTGCTTTTGCATGATTTCTGTTCCTGTTTCTGTTCCTGTTTCTGTTAGATATGGTGGTTTTTGCGGGCTGGCTTTCTTTCCCGCGTCTACTGTATTATATCGACTAGAACCGCCGCGGGCTAGAGGAAATCCTATAAAACCCCCCGAAAGTGGGGGAATTTTCTAGGAAATTTTTCGTGTCGAGAACCGCCAACCGCCGTAAACCTTTACCTATAAAGGACTTATGGCGATAAAAGTGCTGCTAGAAATTTCCCCGATGCTGGAAAATTTCCGAGAAAAATAGGGAGAAATTCCCGGATGGACACTTAGTTTTTTGAGAATCGCCACGCTCGAATACGTAGATTCACTGCGGAAGTTTCGCTATAAACCCTTCCGCTATAAAGACTTACGGCGTTTGGAGACGCAGCGAAAGAACCACCACCCCACCCCACCCCCACCCCCACCCCCATAGAAATGTTTGATAGATACAACTTTTCCGTTACACAGAATGGGCTATCTACGTGTAACCGTGTAACCGTGTAACCACAAGTTGCCGGGAGGCGGCTCCGGTTATATGGTTATGAAACCTGTTTGATTACTTTCGTATCCACGGGCCGGTTACGCGGCCCGTGGATATATATATAATGGTTACGGGCGGCTCGTAACGATCATTTCAGTGTAACCAGCGAGGTCTCCCCCCCTCTTTTTCCCCCCCGGAAAGGCATTTTGTTAGACGATCTTTTACTTTAGAATAGTTACTCGTTACATATCAATAGATATTCCTATTTTTAAGGGTGTAACTACGTCAACCGGGGGCTGGCACTGCCGTAACCGCCCCGGTTACACCCAATTTTCAGTCGATTCCCACAAATCGACCGACCATAACCACGCAACCGCGTAACCACAATTGCCGATCCCTAATTTTATGGTTACGTGGTTGCGCGGTTACGGTCTTACTCCCTATTCGCCAATCTAACTATACTTGCTTTGCGAGGTCGATCAATCGCTACACCGCCTGCCTGCTTTGGCCGCTCTGTTCGTTTCGCCCTAGCCGCCCAGCAATCGCCCTGCCTGCTTTGGCCGCTCTGTTCGTGGGAACGGGGAGACCTTCAAAAACGATAGGGAGTATGGGAGGATCGGGGCAGCTCGCCTATCTGTTCACGTCAAGCCCAAATTCTCCAGCAAGTCTTCATGGTTACACTCTTACTCCGTAGCAGCGGCTACTATTAGGCTTCCAGCAGTCTTCATGGTTACACTCTTATGTCCATAGCGATCAAACATAGTCACGGTGGCGGTTCTAAATGCTTCCCTCAATTTTATAAAAATAAAATAGCGATTATGATCTCCATAGCAGCTGTGCTCATAGCGACGTTATCTCAGGCCGTGGCACTTCTAAACCTTTCAAACCTCTTCAATTACGTAACTTCATTAGCCTCTCCAACCTTTCCAATTATGTAACTCCATTAACCTTCCTACGATATTCAATTCTCCATATCCCTCTACACCTCCCTAGCTTTTGATTTTCAAAAACAAAATTCAAATTTATGGAAGCAATCCGTATTGAAATTGTACAAGTTTCAATAGACCACATGACCACAAACACCATGTGTCGATCAATCTCGCTTCATTGAAAGCGTACACCCTCTTAAAATCGATTTTAGCCGACTCTCCGATATTGTCCTTGTCACCTTGTAGGTAGTTGAAATCCACCACAATAATCAATTCCGTGTAGCGTATATAAGGAACCGCCCGCCGTATCCACAAAACCATAGAATTTCCGGGATTTTTCGGGACAAACCCTATCGTTCGGACGTATAAGATATATTGCGAAGCGGGAAGCTGCCTACTGCCTAATAACCAGCAGTATCCGGTAAGGTAGCTAGTCGGACTGAAGCACCGACGAGGGTAGGTAGAGTGATGACCTACCTGCCCTCACTCTCTGATTAGATGAAACTAGGTACTCCGAGCTTCATCCAGTATCAGCAGCTTTGCTGAACTACTTATAGACATAGGCGAGTATATGTATAAGGTATTTATTTCATTTATAGTTTTTGCGGCGAGCGTAATGAGTGCTGTCGCCCAGCCCGCCTTGAGTCCTAGATACTCTGAGGACTCAGTAGCGGGAGCCGTTCAGGCTCCTTATCAGCTGGCGGTTCCTACAGAGACTAAAACAGGTAAGTTGCTACCTATCGTATTGACTGTAGCTACTGACTCAGCAGAGGTTACTGCTACACTGCAAGACGTGCAGTGGACGGTGGCCAAGTTGGGGACGACAGAGGCGAGACATACCTATGCAGTGGACAGTGGGAAAGAGGTGTTGTACTTCACTTCGCCGGTAGCAGAGACCTACTTGATTGTATGCAGCTACCTCGCAGAGCAGGAAGAGCAGGGAGCAGAAGACACTCCACACTCCACACTCCACACTCCACACTTATATGTGGTGAGGACACAGTTCAGCACAGTAGGTGATGTGACGCCGGTGCCGCCAACACCGGAACCTATTCCACCGACTCCAGAGCCGCAACCGACCCCGGAGCCACAGCCCAACCCAACTTCATTGGCGGGTCTTTACAGTCAATATAGTACGAGTTTTACTGCTATAGACAAGCAACAGTTGAACCTCATTACTACCGAGTATGTCAAGCAGGTGATACCATCGAACACTTTGTCACAGGTACAGAGTACATGGGTGATGGCGGCGATGTTAGCGGGACGGACAGGTAGCGACAAATTACGTGAATTTATTGGAAAAGTAGACGCTGTTTACCTTGCAGATGCCAAAACTACCACTGAATATGTAGGTATTTTAACGGAGTTGGGCGGATTAGTCACGCCGAGGAGTTCTGGTAATATCGCTATGGGGGAGGTGGACGCTATGAACAACAAGGTGAAGGTGGAGCAGATCGATACACAGCGTATTGTTCCGAGCCAGCCGCAACAAAGACCAGTATATAGGAATCGGCGGTAATTCGATACTGCTCTGTACCCAGAATAGTATCTTTATTATACGGAGTAACGTAACTATTATGTCAAATGAAATCCCAACTGGTGGTTCTCCACTGACTCCAGAAGTAAAGGCTATAGTAGGTACTCCTGCCCAACAAACAGAGGGTATGAGTAGACCTTCTAGGAAGCCTTTACAGGCGTATATATACGACCTTGAACATGGCATACCTTCGGATATTCGGCGAGAAGGACTTGCACTAGGTTGTTATGAAGAAGGTAATGCAGGACGCCTGCTACACGACGAAATGGTCGAAGCGGCAGTGTCCATCAACTCGATAGGCATTGGTACGGGACAAGAAAACCTCGATACCAACGCCAGAACTATCAAGTTTGACGACGACTTGCTGAATTTGTTCGATACATACGGCAAGTATGTCGAAGCAATGTGGCGTCCAGCAGCAGGAAAGCCGGTATGTTGTGATTGGCACTGGGTGATTGCTGAAAAAGACGGACTCCCTACTGGCTTAAAGCTGGTTCCTAGTCAAGAAAATATCGGTAGCTGCTGCTCCCACGCGGCAGAGAACGCAGCACAGCTCAGTACCATTCGACGACGAGCGATTGGAGTGCCTACAGAATATACCGAAATGAACCGCATAGCTACGTGGTATGCCTCTAAAGGCGATAGTATGCGTGGCGGACAGATTTTGGCGTACATGGCAGACTACATGACTCGGTTGGGTAGGTTTCCAGCCAGTTTGGTCGGCGGTTCTGTAACAGCAGCACCTACTAAGTATAAGCAGTTCCTTGCTGAAGCTACGCAGCACCAGTGCTATGTTACATACATTCCGTGGGAACAGAACAGAATGACCGTCGATCAGGTGATTGACGTTATGTTTGCCGCAGGTAAGGCTGGATTCCATACAGAGGTTGGGAACACTATATGGCCGACAGGCTCCAATCCCTCCTCTACAGGACTCAAATTACCTGTTTTTGGTGGCGGCGGTGGACATGCTACAGAGGTAGGCGACTGGAGACCTCCGACTGTAAGGCGAACATCGGGACAGAGGCTTGAAGAAGCTCTGTTCTTCGGCAACTCACATGGTGGGAAGTACACAGCAATAAGTGAGCCGATGGAACCGAATTATGGCATGTGGCTCACTAGGCAGCATTTGCGTACCTATTTGCAGACAGCGAAACCCTTCGGCGGGCCGATTATTTATCTGCCGGAAGTAACGCTGCGACAACGACCTAGCTTTGACGAAGCTACGATGTATCGTTACCTTTGTCCTGTGGAGGACTTGGAAGCACTGTAACAACTAGATAGGAGGTGATAAACATCTACTGTCGAGAGTAGTTCCTACTCAGATTGGAGCCGTTATGTGTTGTCCTATAGTTAAGATATTCAATATCAAGGAAAAGAAAGAGCAGATAGGGATGGAATTATCCTACTACTTCACTTTTGGTTTGGCGTCATTCAGTGCTACATTGTTCGCACAAGACCTTGCAGTACCGGATATGTCATCGAGCGCAAAGCTGGGAGTATCAGGAGCCTTCACACTGCTCGCTATTTTTGCAGTAATCCACTGCTTCAGAGCGTTCAAGGCCTCTATGGAGGCCCGGATCGCCGACTTGAAAGAAGAGCGAGATATTCAAAAGAATCAGTTGGCGCTTCTTAGAGATATTATTGAACGGACAGAGGAGAATCACCTAGCCTTCAGTAAGCTATTGAAGCGTATGTCCGACAAGTTAGATAGGTCGGAAGCAAAAGAACAGTAGTGCTGTGATAGCCCGGCACGCTTATTTCCGCTAGAGGTGGCAAGAGTTCCTTAGCTATTCTATGTCGAACCCGGCCTCTAGTGGAGAGTTTAGGCTATATGATGACTCTACAACAATGAAAGGGCGAGATATGAAAAACATGATGTTTGTGTTGACGGTGTTGGTTGTGTTGGTATGTATGACTGTTGCGGCTCAGGCACAGCAGTATCGGTATCAGAAGGTGTGCAACAATGGGAATTGTCGTTATGTCTTGCTGCCTATGGCGGAAAAGACTGTTACGGCTACATCTTCTCAGAGTGTCGAGACAACTTCGGAAGGTACGGTCGCTACGTATGATCAGACGGTTACGCGTACTTACGCACGACAGGGCTGGACGGGACGACAGATTAAACGACCTATGCGGTTGTTCAACAACAGAATAGCCTTGTTGGGCTATCGGCGGTAGTATCGCTATAAAGCAGTAGCAGTAGATGACAGAGACAGAAGGTAAGTAGGTAATACGATGGCTAAAATGCCCCCCTATCCAAGACCGGCGCTCACTACGCAGCAAACGACGAACCCACTGCATGTTAATTCAGATGGGGCGGAGACTGATCCGAAGTCACGTGCTTTCATAGATAACAATATCGGTGGTGGAGGCGGTAGCATACAGTGGAGTGCAATCCTCAATAAGCCTACTGACCTTCTATATGCTGATTCGTCGCCGGCGGTTCTAGGTGCAAACCTTCTGCGAAAGAACGCAGACGGCTCTTTCTCTGTAGTGGAGATGGACATAGCACCTGTTACGCAAGTACAAACCGATTGGGACGAAACGAACACAGCACTTGCTTCCTATCTGGCAAATAAACCTACCGACTTGATGCGGATACCCGCAAACCCGATACCGACGTACTATATGCAGTCGGACGGTGAGCAAGGCCCTTTGCCGGATATGATTAACATTATCACTAATACAGGTGGCACTAATCTGTATCTTAGTGAAGCTACCGGTGATGACTCTACGGGAAACGGTTCTGCAGCGGCTCCGTGGAAGACTTTGGAGAAAGTTGCGGAGTATGTCCTTAACGTCATTACTTCGGACGACATTAACGTATATTTTGAGGACGGTGAATACCCAGCAGCATATATTAAGGCCCATCACGGCAGGCTGTTGTTCCGTGGCAATACGGTTAATAGAGAGCTTGTAAAAATTGTCGGAATCTTGACTATCGAAGGTAGTGATAGTCTTGTAGGTATCTTGGATTGTAGTTTCAAGGTGACTGGAAGCTCGGCAGTCAACATTAGGGTGAATAACTCTGCTTTTGTTCAACTCTATAGGTGTGATTTCAATAAGAATGAAGCCTTTGCTGCCGATATTGGCGTACAGTGCAATAACGGACAGTTTGAAGCGAATAGTTGTCATTTCCGTTGTCGTAGCTATGGTCATAGTATACACCAGAATCGCTCGGCCTTGCGGTTATGCACATGGGAACCTGTGCGAGTAGGTAATTATCCTTTTGTATATGCCAACTCGGCTACTGTACATATTACAGATTGTATCAAACCAGATGGATACGAATGGTACGCTCTCATAAATTCTGGAGAAGTTCTGGTAGATAACGTCGATGTGAACAAAAAACTCCAGAGACCAGAGGGAGCTACTCCAGATGTGCAGCTCGCTCTTACCATCCATGCAGATGGTACAGAGACATGGGACGCTATAAACACTCCTTCTCTGGATATTGACCTTACTACAAACGGTATTGTCCATGTTTCGGAGGTAGATGGCTATCTGCTTGATGGTAGTAAGACAGACGACCAAGGCCATCCAGTATACCCGGACGGCAGTATTCTGTTCCCCTATAAGTCTATACAAGAGGCTGTAGTTACAGAGTCTACTGTAGGATATGACGAAGTAAACCCGTTGTTCCAAGTATATCCCGGAACATACGGTAACTTGGTTATTCCAAAAGACGTGAATGTAGCTATCCAAGGCATGGATACCACACATAAAGCGGTATCTGGTTCCGGGGGAAGTGGTATGTATAGAGTACATATTGCTAGTATTTCACAGGCTGGTGCAGGTAGCCCTCACAATGTAACTTCTCTGTATGCAAGCAACATCAGAACTAATTATGTAAAACATCCTACAGAGGATTATTACGAATTGATCTTTCTCAATTCTTGGATAGAATGGTCAGGCCTACCTACAACAAACGTAGGATATGCCGGGGCTGGAGAAATCAAAGCTATAAATACTGTTTTTCTCGGTGGAACCGGCTCGACTATCGCTAGTATATGGTATCAAGACAGTACGAAACTTGTGGACTGTTCGATATATGGCATATATCATATCGAAGGCCATGCAGAATGGCAGAATACCTACGTTACTGGCTCTAGTAGTGATAATGTAGAGTTCAATGTCAATAGCTCAGTAAGTGCAACCGCCTGTAACTTTTTCAGAGTGGATGTTAAGAGTCAAGCATTTGCAGCTACCAACACTACCCTAAGCAGGGTTAATTTCTTTGGGGATAGTAACCTAGCCTCTGTACGACCGTGGCCATATACGTTCAGAGATTGTGACATGTTAGGTATTACTACAGATGCAGCACATGCGTGCGAAGTGAGCATATACGGTGGTAAATTTGGAGATTCTCCAGTATTTGCACATAATGCCGGTTCTTTACGTATGTTTGATGTGTCTATGTTTGTAGATACCCTACAGGGATATGTAGCAATCAACAAGTCTGGCACTGCCTCCTATATGCTCTCCGGTGTAGTGCGTGATGCAAGTATCGACGTACTTAACGGTACAAGACTTCCACAAGGCAATCAAGCAGCAGACGTATGGGCTAACTATACCCCAACGAACTATACGGCTACTGCTGGTGATGTGAAAAGCCACTTGGCAGGTATCAATGCTGCATTAGGAAGTGGCGGCGGTACACCTGCCGGAGTTCCTTTTACAGCAGTGGTTAATGTTGCACAAGAGGGTGGCTATTTACTTGACGGTTCAATAGGGGGTATTGTACCGGATGGGACTATTGCAAAACCTTTCCAAGACTTGCAAGAAGCTATTACGTTGGCAGATGCAGGTGGACATACATCTGTACTGTTTAGCCTACATCCGGGAGCATACGGTAGCATCAGCATCCCTTGGCGGCTCCATGCTTCATTCAAAGGTATTGATACAGAACGGTTGCTTGATGTTCTGGATACAGAGTATAAAGTCAGTATTGCATCTATCGCGATGAATACTACCTCTGTTATGACAGATGCTCGGTTGTCGGTAGATAATATATGTGTTAAGGCGTTCCAGTATCCGTCTTCTTATGATAGACGATTTGAAGTGTTCATCACTAACTGTATGTTTACGTTTGCCAGTACAGTACCTAGTTCGGCACATGCACAGGCTATCAACTATAACATGCCTATTACGGCACGAGATAGTGTGTTACTACAGGGAGCTACATGTAGTAGTATTTACGGTGACCTGTATGCACTGGACTGTATGTTGCTTAATCTTACCAGTCCTATGTGGACAGTAGGTGGTAACATCACTGCACAGAACTGTTTTATGATTAACGCGAATCAGCTTATTTGCTATAGCAGCTTGATCCCTAACTACCAGAGAGTTATTCTGGACAATATCATGCGAGTAGGAGAGACTCGCCCAACTGCTATTACGCGAGTGATGGTGAGTGGAGGTGGTTGCTACTTGAATAAGGTAGATAACTGCTATTTGATAATCGGAAATCCGTTAAACTCGAAGTATGAAACAGACGTAAGAGTAGACAATAGTACCTTTATACTTATCGAACGTACTCCCTCTGTATGCTATTATCATGTCGATATAAGCAACTCTCGATGGTCGGGAGATGCCAATAGCGGCAGTGGAGCAGGTATTAAAGATGCTGCTAACAATACTGGCAGCAACAACGCAGGGAGGCTGGCTCTGTACAATGTCAGTATGTATGACCACAATACAGACCAGTGGGGACAGATTATAAAATCAGGAGACGCCCAATTCCTGTGCAGTGGAGTTACTCGAAAGGCAGACATTGACCAGATTGTCGGTTCATTTATGACAGGAAGTACGAACAGACGCGGAAGTTTCGATATAGAGATTCTTCCTACTGCATGGGTAAATGATGAGGTAACTGTCCAAATACCAGAAATGAATGGTACAGAGGACGGAGATATTGGTATTCCTAGTGGGGCAAGTAAAGCTCAAGCACTGGCGATTCAACAAGCCAATATACAGGTAATTCAACAGACTGCTGGTTCTATGAACCTTCGGGCAAATGGCGTTGTACCTACTAACACTATATACATCACAGTAAGGATTTAGAGATACAATGACTATATTCAATACAGCACAAAGCATTTCCTCTGGTGGCGGTTCTGTGTTACCCGGACGTATAGCAGCCTGTAAGTATCAAGGCTATATAGAACAAGGGTCGCGAGTTCGTTGTACGTTTCAACCTGTAAAGTCTGGAGTACCCCCAGAGAATACGCAACCATCAGAGTTTAGATATTCAAGAGGGACAGAGAACCGTTTGTTCTTAGGCTATAGCTCGTCCCCCTATATGCGGGTATTTGATATAAATCCAGACCTCACTTTGTCGGCGGTTACACTCTCTGCACCTTCGTATGGAGCCTTGCAGTTTTTGGATGTATCTCCAGACGGTCAATACTGTGTAACTTCGTCTGCTACTAGCCCTTATATAAGGTGTTCAAAGTATGTAGCAGGTGCGATGGTAGATTATCCTATTGTCGCTACACAAGGAGTAGTAGGGAACATTAGACCTTCTACCACAGAGGGGGCTAATTTACTGAATTTCGGAAAAAACGGTAGTCATTTCTTATCCGCAGTTAATGCGTCGAATACAATTATCGCACGTAACACTGGAACACAATTTGAGTTTGCAAGTAACGCAACGCATATACCGTGTGTTATTCGAGTTATTTCCAGAGACAAGCGATATATAGCAGGGCATACCTTTACGTATGTTGCGAGCAATAGATATACCGTGACTATCAAAGTATATGAGTTGACAGACGAAGTTAATGTCGTATATACAGAGGTGTGCAACAAGAATTTAGCTAATTATTCTCCTACGCAAACACCTAAGGTTATGTTGTTTGATTATGATAACAACCTTTACATTCTGGATATTTATGGCAATGATATGTGGGTTAAACTTGATCCATATAGTTGGAATGAAGTAGCAGGTACTAGGTACGATGATTTGAGTATTGTACCAGATACTAGCGTATCGCAGAATGGGTTTATAGTACCATATAACACACAAAGCGAAGGTACGACGACTTCTTCCAGTAATCAAAAGTTCCCATTACTGGGTAAGATGAATCCATCTGTATTTATCGAACGCAGAGGGATGCCTGCAAATAGCTTGTTGACCAATACGACTCAAACATCGATCGCTATAGGTTCAATATGTGCAGGGAATAAGTTGTTCCAGTTCATGAACAATCCACAGTCGTGGCAAGTATATGACCTTACACAAATGAGTGCAGAACCGCATTATGGGTCTCTGCATCAAAGCATAGTAAATCAACGGACACTAGCACCACAAACACTGGAGACTACACAGGCTCTAGGTATTGCTTTGGAAACCGGGAACCATGAAGAAGTTCACAACGTACAATTGTTATGGGAGTAACAACTAAGTAACGGCGACAGTTATATAACAATCATTTCCTACAAAGGAGAATTACAATGGGCGAAAACGAAGAAATTACATTGGAAACCGCATTTGAAACAGGCTGCGATATGCAGGAATGTGAAGGCTGGATAGGGGATAAACTCTCTGCCTTCAAAGACGTAATTATCAAATTCGGCACTACCTATGTCACCAAGCCGAAGATCAAAAAGCTGTTCGATATGATATTCAGCAATGCGGCGTACTGGACGACCTATACAGGAACCAATTGGGACGACCTTGCGTTAAAAGCTATCAAAGATGGTTTTGACGCCAATTGGGATGCTGTGTTCGATGAATTGTCGAAATACCTCGGTCTCGACGGCTCACCGGACATTGTGGTCGATCCGAGTGATGTCACTCCGTATGTGTTCGGTGACGTTCAAGGTGAGTTGATGACAGAGGTTGCGTTAGCTAGTAACATTGCTGACATTACCGGCATCGACATTAACAAAGTGAAAACGATCCTCACAGTCGTTTTGCAACTTATCGGACTTTTCTTCTAAAGGTACGCATGGCCCAAGGAAGATAGCTAGGCACGGTTCCCCTAGCTAAGAAGTGTGCAGAGGGCCTTTCATCTGCACACTTCGCTTAGAAAGTAGGAACGATGTTCAAAGCAACGGCGAAACAGTTAGAACAATTAAAATTACTGAATGATCCTGTTATAACAAACCAACTCCACTATGGAGGATCACGTTCAGGGAAGACCATCAATATATGCAGATGGCTCCATTGGCAGTGCTATCAGTATGTAGATATGGAAGGTAACGGCGTCCCACTGGCGATTCTGAGAAGTACACAGAGCGATGTGAGGGCACGTATTTTCAACGAAACGTATAAGAAGATGTTGCGTATGGAGGGATGGGAATTAGTAAAGTCTCTCCGCGGTAGGAAGTTTCACGAAAAAGTATATACAACTAATGTTACAGAGTTGACTATTTCGTATCCTACAGGCTCAGTAGTCTCAATGTCTGGTGTAGAGGATAAAGAGCGATTGGATAAAATCCTCGGGGCCGAGTTTGGTCATATATATTTCAATGAAGCGAGTCTTATACCTTTCGAGGCATTTGACCTAGTGAATACGCGAGCTAGTTTGAAATGTCAGCATGTAAAGTATGGGACAGAGTTAGTAAACAAAGTAATACTAGACTGTAACCCGCCTTCAAAGGCACACTGGCTATATGATACCTTCTTTGAAGGTAAACACCATACGCTACAGGTAGCAATTGAAGGATTTCCACAGCTATATGGCACTATACAAATGAACCCAGATGATAACTGGGAGAACTTGTCTAGTGCGTATAAGACGCGACTTAGTGGATACGTAGGTAAAGCAAGAGAACGATTCTTGCTAGGTGAGTTCCAAGACAATGCAGAGTATGCCCTATGGCCTCAGCATGTTATTGACGCAAACCGAATACACCCGGATATGATGCCTACCCTTGAGAGAGTAGTGGTTGCTATCGATCCGGCAGTTACAGCGAATGAAAGTAGTGATAAAACTGGCATCATTGTAGCGGGAAAAACCTTGATAGATGGAGAATATCATTTCTTCATACTAAATGACTCCTCGATGCACGGACTACCTTCACAGTGGGCGAACCGAGCGATGCAGCTATATGAGCACTATAGAGCGGACGCTATTATTGCAGAGACAAACCAAGGCGGACAAACTATCATAGATACTATCCGTCACGCAGCTAATGAAAGAGGTATATCCTGCCCTCATATTTACACAGTACACGCCAAACGTGGTAAGTATTTGAGAGCAGAACCTATTAGCTACCTATACGCACAGAACAAAGTTCATCATACGTTTATATTCCCTGAATTAGAGAAACAGATGACGAGCTTTACAGGAGAGTCGAAAGCAGATTCTCCTAACAACCTAGATGCTCTGGTCTACGCTATAGTAGGTGCAGAACATTCAAGTGACTGGTCAACTATAGACTATACCCTTAAAGGCTAACGATGCTAAACACCCTGACGACATTCAGAGCACTACTGAGATCGTCCTATCTTCCTAAAGAGATACGGATTCAGCAGCAGTGGTGTCGAGATTGTTATATCGGTGCAGAGGTCATCAAAAGCTCGATGCCTCACTTACAAGGCCCAACCAATGCAGGGGTATACTTACCAGCTATTATAGCAGAGAACGAAGAACAACTCTGGCGTGATCAGTACCTAGAAGAATCATGGTTCCTTCCGGCGTTTGAGGAGTTCATTGACGACTGCATAGGGTTAATGAATCTCAATGATAGTAACCTGAAAGTAGAAGCCGCTAAAGAGGATTTAGAGTGGCTCACAGAGTTTACTACTGATGATAGAGAGGGACTTGCGGGGTTAAAGAAAAAGATCAATCTGGAGCAATGGCTTACTGGACAGTTTGTTATTGCTGTAGACACGCTCACCAATCGTAAAGGTGAACAGTATTTCAAAGCAGTCGGATATGCTAGTGAGGCCATTGTACTTACTACGAAAATGAATGACCGCCCGGTGGTGGTTCTATCGGAATATGTACCTGAGTTTAATGTAGATACCAAACAGAACGACCTGAAAATTTTCTATCGAGTGTTTGGTCTTGATGAAATACAGGGAGAACTACGATACTATACAGCTACGTTTAACGAAGAAGAATGGAAAGCTGTAAACCTCACAAGGATTCCCAATAAGAAATATCCAAAGTACAAGGGACAATACCTAGATCGATTGCCGTTAGTGTGCATAAACACTAATTCACTGGGGTTTGATACCTTTACGAAAGTCCCGGCAGCGTCGCTCGCTCAGGCGGTTGTGCAAGTATATAGGCGAGATGGGCGACTTACTTTTGGACAACGCTATGCAGCTAATCCGACTCCGGTATTTAAGAACGTAGACTTTAGTGGAGACGTTAAAAGAGACGGGAGACAAGGCACAGACTATGCCAAAGGCCCCGGTTTTGATGCAGATTGTCCTGTTGTACAGCAATCACAGAGCCAAGGGGTTGTGTATATTGGGGGAAGTAAAGCCATTGTAATAAAGAGCAGCAGTCCGCAGATTCCTGCCGATGTAGGCTACCTTGAGCCTGTTTGTGCTGGATTCGACTCGATGTTAGAATCGATCCGAGACATCCGAGAGTATATAGCAGGTTGGGATATTCGTAGACTACTCAGCACTAGCGGAACAAATGCTAGTGCAGAAGCGGTATCCATGCGAGGCCAAGTAGGTATCGCAGACATTCAGATAGTTGATGAAATATCTGCTAACGGAATCTCTGCGTTATTACGGATTGCAGCTATTTGGGCCGGCGTATCCGAAGAAGATGCTCAAAAGAAAATTGAGTATACAGTAAATAAAGATTATGTACGAACTGAGTATCAAGCTCCCAATGCTCCAAAGGACTCTCAGATTCGACAGCTAAACGGCGAGCAGCAAGGACAGGAGCAACCTAGCAACAACCAACAGGAGAATCAAAATGGCTAAGTTTTTCGGCCAAACCTTTACATCAGAAGTGGATGCTATAGAGGCTTTTAAGAAGTCTCTCAAAACGCAACCTCACCCCACCGATCCAACACAACCCGGAGTGTACGTAGTCGAAGAAGAAAACTATACAGCGCTCATGACAAACCATACGAACACCGACCGAGCCTTGAAGGAAGCTCTTGCAGCGGTTGCCACTGCCAAGCAGTCTTATGAAGCACTGCAAACACAACTTACAGAGTCGAATAAGGCTCTGGAAGAAGCAAAGAGCAGAGCTACAGATGATGGTAAGAAGAAAACGGATGCTCTACAGCAAGTGCTTGACAAGGTGGCGGGTCTGGAAAAAACAATCAGTGACCAACAGGCTGCTATCGAGACCGAAAAGCAGCGAGTTATTGCTGCCCAGCAGGTAGTTACGGTGAACGAAGCCGTCCTCAAAGCTATGACTACTGCAAAGTTCAAAGACGAAGAAATCAAAGATGCTGCTGGGTACGCTGAACAGTTTACAGTCGTCGAAGGCAAGGTTGTTCACAAGAACAATCCTCTTACTGAACCGGCTGCATACTTTGCAGAATACGCTAAGGCGAAACCGTACCTTATCAAGTCGGGCGAGTCCGGCGATTTGAAAGGTAGTGGAGGTGGATCAGGAGCAGATGACACACCTCTGGATAAAAAGTCCAATAGAGACCTTATTCTGACCGATCTTCAAGGTCTAATGGGACAAGGTTAATATACAATACACATACAAAGGCGAGTTGTTGTGTAGTATCGGAACACTTTCCGAGTAGCCTATAAGGCAGTAATTCCTCTTAACTAGAAAGCTAGAAACATGGCAAAAGTTTATCATGTTCCGACACTGGACAACATTCAGGAAGTCGTGAACCGCGTTTGGCAGCGTGCAGTGCAGAGTTCTCCGTCTCTCTTGCGGACTATCCGTTCGGAAGCATGGACTCCGGGTAGTGGCGGTCGTCACCAGTATATCAATCGCTACGACTCACCTCGCGTTTTTGAACAAACCTCCTCGGCAGGTGGTGTCGTCACCCTCACTGATCCGGCAGGTACGTTGGATTACCTTCAAGTTGGTGACCGAGTGCGACTGGCTAATGAGCCGTTGATTGCTCAAGTATCTGTTGTGACTCCTACCAATATCACGTTGGTTGTGGTCACTGCAAACGGCGGCAATATCACAGCGATTCCTACCGGCCCAGCTACGTGGGAAGTATTGGCACGAAGTATCCGAGATGCCTCTATCGTGTTCGATGGACGTACCGCGTTCAAGCAAGACAAACTTGTTTGGAACGGTATCGAAACGACTCGTGAATACGTTACCTTGTCACAGACTTTGATGGATACGGCTACGCACGACCAAGCCAGCGAAATCGAACGACAACTCGAAAACCTCTCTCGCTTGATGATTCGGAATATCAACAACGTCTTGATCTATGGAGCAACTCGCTCTATGTCGTTGACGGATGCTGATCTGACCGGACGTTGTGGCGGTATTGCATGGCTTCAAAGTGTCGTTCCCGGTGCTGCGGATGCTGACGGTATGCAGGTGTATCGCAAAGCTACCACTGGTCAGCTCGAATATGACGACCTCGCGGACGCTATCGAGATGCTCGCCGATTGGGATACTACTAACTGGACGCTCTGCATCAATGGACAGACTCAGAAGTATATCTCGAAAAATTGGATCGACGGCGTGGTTACACAGGTCAGTCGTACTACCGGCGAACAAGTGTTCGGTAGCTATATCAACGAATTGATCAATCCGTTCACTTCACAGCGAATCCCCGTCACCGTCGATTGGAACATTCCTCCGGGACAGGCTTTGTTGATCAACACCGCAAATACTCGGTTCATTGACCGACTCGCCCCCACCGTCAAAGGGTATGCCCCCGGTGTTATGCAGGGACAAGATGCTCTCACGATTGAAATCATGGCGAAGTTCACTATCGAGTGGCTCAATTCGTGGCAGAACGTCATTGGTATTCACAACCTTCAATAGGTAGTAATAGCTATTGTAAGGATGTGTTATACGCGAAGCAAAGTATTCACATCCTTCAGTAGTAACTACTGCGTGAGTATGTCGTTTCCTTTGGGCATACAACTCGCCGTTGTAGCCCGGAAGTTCCTATCGTTTAGTTGCCTTTTCGGTAGGGCTTCCATTTTATTCAACTTTAACTTTACTATATATAAGCGAGTTCAATATGAAAACTATCAAAGCAGTCGGGAAAGGCCCCGGCATTTATACCATCTTTTATACAGACGGAACCAAAGAACAGTTCCGAGACTGGAATCAGTTTTGTCGCGTTGTGAACGGTACAAAGCAAGCCCCCGATACGGTGCAACATGTCCCAGCGGAAGCGGAAACTACAGACCTTCTTCCGGGTGTGCAAGATGTCCTTCCTCCAGAGGTACAGGCCCAAGGACTTGAACAGTTCACTCAACAGGAAGTGCCGGTAGTTGCACAGGCCCCAGCTACACAGTTGCCACCGAATCCGTACACCCCGATCACGCCGCAAAACATCCCGATCACTCCAAACAACATTGGTGGGTAACAGAACACTGTAACGAACACGATAGCGTGTGGACATGGTTTTCTCCAAAGCAACTAGAGCAGGCAGTATCATCCAATGATAGAGAATGTATCATATACGACAATCGCCTTTGCCACAGAGATTCTTAGTCTCTATGACAATGGATCGCTCTCTAGCTGGGAAGCCTTAACGAATGACCAGAAGACAGTCGCATTGAACGTAGCAGCGATGCACCTAGAGATTGGATACTGCCTTCCTAGTTGTTTGAAAGACATGACCCCGATACCCCTCAATATACAGAAAGCTAACGTCCTACTGGTTCAAGAGAATCTCGGTGGCGGTTCTGCAAACGGTATATTAAGCGAGATACTTAGCAACGCATCAACTGTTCAGGTTGATGTACTGCGAGTGAGCAGGGCAGTAGTCGCCACGAACCCGGCGGCGAACCCCTTCTCTGTATTCATCGATAGGCTCATGGAAGAGATGGGATTTTACTGGTGTACAGGCAATAAGATGGCTATCTATCCATACAGATCGGTAGGATAACATGGCACTAGGTAAATTTCAGATTCCCGGATTGTTTGACGGCCCACAAGGTCTTACCAAACAAATGATCGACCTATTCGGTAGACAAGCAGAGCTACGTACCAAAGTTCCACAAGAGTCAGATGCGTTCGAGACTACGGGAACAAACGAAGAAACAACGGCGACAACAAAAGTATATATCAAAAATGATAGGACGCAATCGCAAGACCTAGTACCCGGATACACTGTACAGATTCTTATCCCGGTGGCGGGTCTGGAAGGATTTCCTATCATAGATAACCTTACAAAGATATATCCAGAGAAAATGGATATAGTATACACAGTAATGCAGTGGAGAGCTATACACGTAGTAAATGCTCTAAGCCATTACGATTGTACCTGTACTTATAACACCCGGTAGCTGTTCGGGGAGATTAGTGTTATGCCATCTTCACCAGAGCAGATACGTGAAATACTTATGAGAACCTGTATGCCACAGGTCTCTAAAGCAGTAAATCATGTATACGAATCGGTGATGTTGACGTGGCCTATATCCTCTGGATATAGTATAAGTAGAATACTACCCTATGTCAACGGACTAGAAGGTGGTGTAGGTATAGAAGGCAGCGAGCCTTTAGCTTATGTGGTAGAAGATGTAGAGCGAGGAACAACCCACCGCCCTACAAATAGACCACCGTGGATAAGATCGAATAGAAAGTTTCCACACTTTCCAAGAGCATATTATCTACTCGCTCTAGCCTTTAGCTATAGACCACAAAGGTTTGTAGGAGAGGACGAAGAAGTAGATACTGGTTACTACGGCGAAATGACAGAGGCAGACTATTACGAAGCATACTATGGCTCCGATTATAAGACCAGTATGTGGAGTGATGACGGAGCAGAGGATTGGGAGTTTTAATTAGATTATGAATATCTACACTTTATACAAGACCTTTCAGACTATACTCACAGGCGTTAGTAGTGATGTAGAGTTTAAGCCTGCATGGTTTAAGTATGTAGATAATAAGACTCCCGATACATGGGCTTCTTTTAAGATCAATCTGCGAGATAGTCGCGGATTGACAGACGGTGAACAAACTACCAATGCAACCTTTTTGCTCGACGTAAGAAGCAATAGGGCTGACGGACAAAAGTTTGTAGCCGACATTATAGAAGAAGTTCTTAATGCCCTATCCGTCACAGGTCATCTTACAAGTTTTGATTGTAAATACACCCATCACGTTGTAGGGGTTACCGCCCAATCGATAGGTAATCTCATTACAGAGAACGGTGTAGTACGGCAAGCCTGCCGTATACAGTTTTTTGTCGATAGTTACAGTAAACAATAGTTTAGGAGAAGTGATATGGCAGGTATCCTTATCAGATCGAAAATTTCGCCCACTAGGGAGCGAAACGCGGCGAAGGCCCAGTTTTACATTAAGCAGTGGATGCGTCGAAAAGTCGATATGTCGCAAGCAAATCCGTCGACATTCCTCATTAGTGGGGATCGCGATGTTATTGCGATTGATTCGGTAAACAAGACGGCCCCAGAAGCCACAGAACCGAACACGTTTGAAATTCCGTCCGATGACAAAACAACGCTCTATACCGAAGTGGTTACAGGGCGGCCAACCCTCGGTACAGGTAACTCGGAAATGTTACATGATCCGGTGGCTATCGCCATGCTGGAACGGTGGATTCTCACTCCAGAAGATGTGAACCTTGCAGCAGGTACGTCTATCTGGTGGCCCGGCATTACAGGACTTACTGGTACAGAAGAAGATACGATTATCTCGATTGCTTGGCTTTCTGAGACAGGGGCGATTCGTATTTATCCGAAGTACAAACTCTTGTCGATCTCGGCAAACGCAGCGTCCTCGGAAAACACGTATGCTACCATGACCCTCAACGGACAACGTAAGGATCAGGCTTCCTATGACCGAGCCTATACGCTTGTTCCGCCGTCCCTCAAGACTGGTGCAGATGCAACCAGCGTTCTGCAGCGAGCCGATATTGTCGCCCCCGATTGGAGTTGCGACAAGGGCCTAACGTATGCAGACGCCCTTACCCTTTACACAACCCCGGCTATGGTCTAACGTAGACCACAGAGAGTCGTCAGTGTCCCCGGAGATCACGACTGGCGACTCTTTACTTTTAATAATAGGTCGGTAGTTCGGCCAAACACCTATATGACACAAAGGCGAGTTACATGAGAGCAAGTGAAATTATTAAAGTCCCTATGATCGACATTACTACTGTGCAGACCGACACCCTGCCAGATAGTACTGATACATTCTCCTATTATTTTATGAACGGAGAAGCGATTCTCGGACTACCCGGCGGCGATAACGTCCTTAATGGCGGGTTCCTCGGACAGTGGGTACTCTATGTACTTGATGGTCGTTTGATCGATGATGATACTAAGCAGCCGATGGCTACTGAACATATCGAACACTTCATCAATACCGAGCCATCGATGGCTGCCTACATTGCGTTCAAAATCAAGAACGCCTCGGACGCTCGAATCAATGAGTTGGTGGAGAGCATTAAGACAGTAAAAAACGCTTCGATCCCGACTCCCCCGATTTCGCTATAAGGGAGTTGTGGTTTATGGAGTATTGTGAGAGGTTTCATCTTGATCCCTCTACCACAGAGGTGTCAGATGAAATGCTCCTTTACTCTAAAGCGTATTTTATTTATAGTAGTCAGGTGAAAGGTGGATTCTTTGAGCATGAGCATATTAGTCCGACTGCTGTGGAACAAGTGGAATATACCTCTCTCACCCGTTTGGGACAGATACTTAGTAGTCTAGTAGACACTAAGAAGAATAAGATTGAAGATATACTCTCTAAGAAAGAAGTGCGACAGAGGCTACAGCTTGATCCACCGAAACACTTCGATAATGAAAAAGCTAAGGCTCTAGGAAACAAGCTAGTTCTAAAGCCTGTCACACCTACTGATCGTAAGACAGAGAAGCAACGCCAGCTGGAGCTAGAGCTACTCCAAGCGGATAACATAAATTTCTAATAACAGCAGAGGACTATCATTATGAGTGACGTTATTGCAGTTGGCATCACGCTTGATACCTCTGCTGCCTATGAAGCTCTGGAGAAGCTAAAACAAGAGGTAGCTGGAGTCGACCTAAAGACTACCATCTCTCCCGTTGGCGGTTCTAAGAAAGGTAAAGGAGCCTCTATACCTACGCCGGGAGCAGGAGCGACAAGTGCCCCAGACCTTTCGGCAGTATGGAACTCTTTCGAGACAGGGATGATCGCTATCTCTGTATCTTGGACGAAACTCTGTGTAGCGATGGGCATACAGGTCGACGAACTTGCTCGCAAGGTTGCAGCTATCAAGTTCCCTGAACCAGCCAAAACTCAGAAGTCTTTAGAGATCGAGAAGCTCAAAGTTACGTCAATCGCTACCGATCAGTTTACTGCAAAGAGTGCGATACTTACGCATATTAAGTCTGTAGATTTCAGTGCATCTAAAGCAATGATTGGGTCAGTGACGTTCGGTAGGACTAGCTTTTCAACAGCAAGTTATACTAGAGGGACGTTTCTTGATGCAGATTTCAGAGTCGCTCGCTACTCTACAAGTCATTTCGCTAGGGCCACTTTTAGCGGTGCAGTGCTTCGGACGGCCCCCGTAAAGCTACCAACAACTATGTCAGGTGTTCGGTTCTCTGGAACTATTTTTTCAGGGAGTACCCGTTTTGCTACATCTACATTCAACTCTGTAAAGCTCACTACGCTTACTGTAAGTCGAGCTAACTATGCTAATGCTATTTTCCGAAGTGCCAGATTTCCGGGAGGTACTGGAGGAGGGGGAGGTAGCCGAGGCGGCGGTGGAGGTGGAGGCGGCGGTAGCCGAGGGGGCGGTGGAGGCGGTAGAGGGTTTACAGAGATGATGCGCTCTATAGCTCTCATGGGTGTTGGTATGCGGGGGGCTAATGCCTTTACGATGGTGTACTTGGCAGAAGGGGCGACACGGTTTATCAGTTCGTTAGAACGACTCATTCCGATGACAGGGGTATTTGCCCGTGTTCTAGGCCCCGTAGCGGCATTCGTTTGGCCTGTGGCTGGTGCTACGGCCTTCCTTGCCATAACTGCCGCAATACCTCTCATGGTCTCGAAAATATCATCGGGCCTGTACTCGCTGGCTAAACCCTTTGCTGAATTGCAGGATATGCAGTCATCGTTTAAGATGACGTTTTCCGATATAGGCGATGCAGCAGAAGGATCAGCTAGAGAGTTCCATAAGCACTTCAAAGTTGCTATGGGCGAAGTGTATAAGTCGTATGTGCAGATGTCTATGGCTCTCCAAGAAAAAGGTCTTGGAGAATCACAGGCCCTCCAGTACACAGAGACTATGCACGGAAGAGCTGCCGACTTAGGAGCCGCATTCGTTGGCGAGACTAATGATATGCTCTCTGCGATACAGAGTGCGATGAATAAGCAGTTTCGCCCATTACGCACTCAAGCTGGTGTCCTGCTTTCACAGCGAGATGTGAATCGAGAAGTCAATCGTATGCAGAATACTGGGTACAGAGATATAGATACCCAGCAGCTTGAACAGTATGTAATTTTGAAATCTATTCTCGATCAGACTGCTAAGACAGCAGGACAGTTTGATCGAGATATGGCGGCAGGGTCTCTAAAGCTCCAACAGCAAGCTGTGGATGCTGCATGGATTACAGCTATGGAAGACCTCGGCGAAGCTATAGCGCCGGTGGTACTGATGTTTCAACAGTTCTCTATAGAGACAGCAGAGAGTTGGAGTAAGTGGTTCAAAGAGAACCAGCAATTGTTTGTAGATATGGCTCCAGTCCTACAGAGTGTGATCAAGTCTCTTATGGAGTTCAGTCAGTGGGTGACTAAAATTATCGGGTCACCTATTGCTGCACAAGGAGCTGCAAAGAATGCAGTAGCGGCAGATATACAGCTACGTGCCCAACAAGGACAGTCTACTTCCAGAGGCGCTAAGCTACAAGCTAGAGCGGCATGGCAAGGAGCGTTTCTTGACGAGTTAATGGCTACCTACTTTGGCACTAGAATCAGTGGAAAGATTCACGGTAGTCAGGCAGCTATGCCTGTAACGCAACAAGACATTGATGCAAATAAAGTATATCTACAACAGCAAGAGGATGAAAAAAATAAAGCTGTACAACCTGTTGTGACCGAACCACTTCCCACACCTGTTAGGCAGCCAGTAGATGCAGAGACAGCCGAAAAGAATATCTACGATCTGAGAGAACTTCATAGTAAGTTTATTGACGATATTACTCGCTCTACAGTTGTAGGCTTCCAGTCTGCGGCGTTTGCTCTAAAAGATGCACAACGACTTAGCGACGAGATAAAAGGTAAGATCGGGTCTGCGAAATGGACACGTATTACAGAAGAAACTTTGCAGCAACTAGAGAGTGAGTATAAGTCTCTCGCTAAAGTAGAACAGAATCGATTGAAACAAGCCCGTGACTTAGGGGGAGAAGCTAGACAGCTCAATCTTGAGTATGCTAAACTCAAGCCCTCTCAAGGGGGACGCCTTGATAGACAGGGACAAATGCAGTTTGCCAGCAGAGGTATAGAGCAATTCCTTGAGAAAGCAGTCGCCACCGGCGATACTGCATATATCAAAGACGCCGAATCGTATAACTCTTTTTTACAAGACATACAGAAGGTAACAGATAAACTTGGTACACAAAGCTCTGTACAAGCCTATCAAGGTATGGACGCTATGCGTCTAGCGAGTAGAGTGTGGACTACCGACTCTGTAGCGGATACTCAACTGGACTATACGAAAAAGATACTCGATGCTAGTAGTGAAATTTGGCGAACTAACAAGGCAAATAATGATGTTCTGAAAGATCAGATTGCTCCGGCGTTAAGGAATATAGAGCAACAACTTCCAGCACTGGCGACACAAGCAGCAACGGTAAACGTAGGCGGTTAGATTATATAGGTGAATAATGGCTATAGTGATTACTATTATGATAAAATATAAAGGAGCCACCTATGGCTATTGGAGATAAGTTCTTTTGGACAGATGGGACAAATACGTATGAAGTAGCTGTACAGAACGGGTACAAGTTTGCTACCGGCTCTACCTCTATAGGCGGCAAAGAAGAACTAACTATCACAACGTCCTACCTATCACGTATGCGGCCAGAGTTGTTATTGGTCTTGACCAGTGGCATTTCTATCCAATACGTTAATCAGAACAAGCCCGGTACAGTTCTGCCGTCTCAAGCAGGCCCGATCATACCGAGGCCGGGGGCCGTCCTACGTTCACAACTGCCTAATGGTAACGGCATTACGCTCTCACGTACTCGATTGTCGCGAGCCAGTATCTCCTCTAGTGAGGTCACTGGAGACTATCGATGGTTTATAACAGCATCGCTCACTTTTGAAGTGCCAGAATATGATACGGAGGTCGATCCGCAGGTGGCCGTTGTAAATTTCTCTAGTGCCATAGAAGATGCTATATGCTATGAGTTCACTACACGCGAGCCAGACGGTGGCGGTTCTTTCCTGTTCACTCCGGGAGTGCCTGCTATTAACTCAGCAGGTAGCCCTATTGAGATGACTGCTGGGAAGCGCCAGACGGTGATGACTACATCGTTCCAAAGATCAGCAGTACCGGCGTTTGATCCTGTGTGGATCAACGATACCTTAGTAGGTAGCGTCAATCTCAATAGCTTCATGTTTGCAGGCAGAGTGTTCGCTTCCTCGGTACTTCGACTCGATAAGTATGATGCGACGCCGGTTCCGGTATATGACATAACAGCAATACCTACTGGGTACTACTACGATGTAGAAGCCCAACTTACGTTCGACCGCCGATCCTTTTTTCGCCCTTTGTTGGATGCCGGGTTAATGTTGAAATCAGCATCCCAAACGGGGGGACTACCCCGTCATGTTTGGGCCTGTGATGTAGAGTCCAGTGGGAATATAACAACTAACTTCGGTACGAAGGGATCAATGCTCGCTCTGGAGTCGGGAGATCATAAAGCAGAAAAGATTACAACTGCGGTATTATTAGACGGGAACGGCTGGCCTAGTGCAGTTGATCCTGTATCGGGCAGACAAGCAGAGGTCTATCGCTCTGTACTGAATGAAGATTTATTTGAGTGGCCGAATGTAGGAAGCATCATGCTTCCAGAGGGACTGTTACCCCCCTACATCGTAACCTTTTAGCAGTATTTTAGCGTTATCTTACGCTAGAATACTATTTACAGTAGTTTTGCTGGTTAGGAACCTGAGCATGTCCGGTAGAGTGTATGTTACAGTTAATCGATCTGAAGCTACCAACTTACAAGTTGGTATGCGTAAGGTCTTGCAGACTCCGGGAGTGAAAGTAAAATTCCCAGTCACCTATGGAGAGGAAGGCGGTATAGCAGACATAGGAGAGGTGGCCCTTCTTGTGAAGACTGCCCCCTCTACCATCGTTAGCGGGGCGACTGTAGGCCCGTCTAATGATCCTATTGTTGCCTTGATGCTTGCACAAGGTTGTGCCGTCCCCCAAGGAGCTGGATTGCTCTGTTTCAAAATCGGCGGAAAGAACTATGTAATAGCCCCAGAGTACTATAATGAGTACATAGCAATGCCGACTGTTTCGGCCCCTACTACTAATACGACAGGGTTTTTGTTTCCGGCTATACCTACGTGGCCAGAGGCTCTCCTCTCTTGGACACTACAGTCAGCTACAGGGGCTACAGGGACAGGCACTAGCGGAAACGCTCAGACCCTCCCGCTCACTATACCTCACCGCCCGGCCCCTGATATATATGTCCTCGCTGCTCAGTACACTCAAACTAACTATACCAACGGCCCTATCAACGCTTGGTTAGTTGGAACACTAGGCATGGTCACAGTAAACTACCCGCCGGGAGCATATACTCGACCGCTTGTCCTCACAGTAACGAAACACGTAGCCGCACTAGGTAGTCTACAGTATACGCTTAACAACGGAATGTCATGGCTGGCGGTTCCTACAAACAATCAAATAAACGTAACTACAGCAGGAACTATAAACTTACGCTTTAGAGGAACCGCCAGTGGGATTACGTATCCTAGTGCTGCGGTTCCAGCTATTATTAGTAACCCTACAGGGACGTATTTCGTCTTACCAGAGACCCATACGTATACGGTGAGTTAGATGCTACCTGTTAATTTTAGAAAATTCTATTCCGAGTTTGTAGCAGATGACTATATGGTAGCTATAACTACCAGCAGCAACTATCAAGGCGTTACTGTTCATATTACTGAAGGTATGCAGTTTGTACGAATGATGTTTGTGTATACACAGGTTTCCGGTAGCTGGCGGTTCCAAGCTCAAGCCCTAACCAACTTTTATAGCGCGTCTGCGGTACTTAATAACCGTCTATACGTTACTATAAATAGAGTTGCTCCGTGGCATGTGTATATGGTTGATATACGGTTTCATGGATTCGCCACTGCTGGTGTGAACGCACGCTATGGACAAGTAGAGATTGATGTAACTATTAGGAAAGAGTTACAAAGTGATGGCTATACAGTTACACAAACATTACTAAGCACATGGGCAGATAATCCTCAGATCGGATTCAATATGAACACCGTAAATGCGTATCCGGGAGCTATGTTCGGAAACGTATATATCTCTGCAGGGTATGAGTATCCAAACCATTTAGCATATATATCCCCCTATCATACAAGATGGGGCGGAGAGCAAACGTACTCAAGCACAGGTGGCAACTATCCTACCAGCGGTATATATGCACTTAAAAATAATTCATATCTTCCGCAAGAGGGGCCTCTTCTTGACGGAGATAACTGGTGGCGTATCAGAGACGTAGTGTATTGGGGGTACGCATATTCACAACCTAATCCTAATGCTTATATTACTTTTTATACAGAAAGTCAACCGCCATACACCTATACTTATGCTTTAGCTGTTGACTCAATCTTCAGTGGCCCTGATAATCCCACTCCAGCTACGATGACTGTAAACATCTGGCGATACGGTACTAATCCAAGTAATGTAGTAGGTACGGCCACCTATGATATAGATTGGCCAGTAGATAGCGAAGGGTTTCCCACAAGGAATTATCCGATTATATCTCTAAGTAACGTCACTGTTACTACACAGTACCCTTATATGTTTCCGTCTGCTGCACAAGCAGCAGTACCACAAACCGTCCCGTATAATGATTTTGATCCACAGTATTTGATCCCTAGATTCTGGAGAGGTAATCCTTACTATCAGGAAGTATATACAATACTCCCGTTCGATACAACCTTTGACTTTGCTACCGGCACGGTTGGCTTGATAAATATCGCCGACTATGTACAAGACCCATCTTTACTCGCCCCGATTGTAGAGGACTTAACAATAGGCTATGACAATGCGAGTATAGGCAATGCTAGATTTTCAGAGTTATATGAGATAGGTGGATATTATATTAATGCCCCCACTACAATACGACAATATAGAGATGTTCATCTTACACAAACAATAAACACGGCAACGGGGGTGTTAGACCCAGATGCCGGTACTTTTACAATGGTAGATAACCCAGCAACAGCTATGTGGCAAGAGCAAGGACAGATAACTAATGCTTGGCATAGTTTAGCACCTACTGCCCAGTTATCAGATGTAAAAATATATGCTGACTACAAAACAGTAACAACCGGAGGCTTTACATATACACCAGCAGTTAATCACTGTATACATCCGTGGAAAAGAGAGCATGTGCCTATCAAAGTTGTTCCAGCAACAGGAGTTGCACCTTTAGATGCCCATTTAGAAATCAAGGGTCTGTGGCCCTCTATATTTACATGGATGCCTGACACGGAATGGTCAACGACGCTACCTATCCAATGAGCAACACCCAGAGTGGCGCTTCTTGTATATATGCTATAGACTCACCAGAAAGTGGGTATTGCCCTACTTGTGACTATTGCTATATACGATGCAGCAATAAAGAGATTGAAGAAGGTAAGGGGGCCTATGGAGGCCGTCCTTTTCGACCACGTTTTTGCGGGCCTTCTAAATGTATATTCTATAAACAGAAAGAACCTAAGGACTAACTATGTACGGCGAGTGTATAGAATCCGAAGCTCCCGACCTTTCGGGACATATATTGTATCAGGGTAAGTATCTAACGCAAGACGCGTTCTGGATTAAACTCTCGGAACGCTTCCGAGAGTTTGGTAGGTTGAACATACCTGCAAAGGACATTGCCGATTTGGTCAATGGCGCTTCTCCCCCGCCGGCAGTACCTATCTCTGTTGAGGTAGTAGAGGAATTACTAGCTTCAGATAATCCTTGTGGTCTGGCCTATAGAGCCGCTAGAGTAATGTCACAGATTGCGTTGAAAGAAGCACTGTTCAAACATGCCCTGAACGGTAGTCCAATGGCCATGAAAGAAGCGTTCGGTCTTATTGCTGGAATCCAAGAGGAAAAAGAAGAAGGAAAGACCATCGTGAACAATATGTTGGTCTTTCCTAATGATGTAGTTGGAGTACCTACGATCGACGGAGAGGTACTAGAGATACCGAAAGACATGCAGTAGGGTACTTCTGGTCTAGGTTATCTAGCATTTTTAGCGCCTCCTCCAGTGTAGCCTCTGTACACCTACGTTCTGTAGCGTACTCCGTCAACCGTTTTGGCACGAACATCGGAAGGTGTTCTTGACCCAGTAGGGGAATATGTCTAGGATGAAAAAACATATCCCTATCTAAATGTACTGGGTAGGGTTTATCGAATACCATCGCCCAGCTAGATACTACTGGGCAACTTGCCGATTGTGTCTCGGCCCATTTAGGTCTAGGCAGCTCAGTCGGTACGCTGTTCTTATTCTGGAGTAGAAGCGCCACCGTGTCGATGTATACCACGTTCCACACAGTGGCGGTTCTGAATACGATTGTAAGGGAGTATATCCCATCCTCCATATATACTTCTCTGGTAAATACCGTTAGCTTGTTGGCAGGCATATCTGATATATTGACCACAGGCGGTATTGTAGGAGCTACTATCTCTATTGTAGCATCTAGTGTCAGTCCTTTAGGACTGTCTTCAGCAGCTTTGCTGCTAATTAAGTCAGACATATTAAACTCCTAGGTATGTAGCGAGGGCAGAGGCGGCAAGGTAACCTAACCACCCAGCTAGTAATAGAACTATGAACTCCTTAGCTGTAAACCCCTGTCTCTCGTGTTTGCGATTATGTTCTTCATAGTAATCGAAATCGTCGAATCCGTCCATCATGTACCTCTGCTTAATCGGTAGGGAGTCCTAGTATACTACTTGCACAATAGGCGACAAACAATATCGCCGAGATAATAAAAGGTGAAAGCAGAATCAGGATTAGGCATCCACACCCGGTTTCTGCTGTAGGGTTACGATGTTCGTAAATGATACGTTGAACGGGAGGTTCTGACATAATAGTCACCTACTTTCTAATTAACGCCAACGGAAAAAACTAAGTATCTTAAAAATGATACCTACTAATACAACATTAGTAACAATTGAAACTATCAAGGCAATAAGGGTTATCATAACTTATCCTTTGCAGTAAGAACCGCCAGTGCGCATATGGTGAGTACAAACACAATAACTATAGCAAACAACATTGTAAGGGCTACTCCTTTCTTTCAAACTTTTTACATGCTTTAGAGGACGGGAGAGTTTTAGAAACTGAGAAAGGCGATTGACGCTTCTTTGGAAGGTAACATATAGCCATCTTTATAACAGTCAGACCTCTCTTATACATTACAGGACTTGTACCGTCTGGATAATCTCTAGGCTTAATATACAACCTAGCATTAAGTTCGCAATACTTACAATCCTTACATTGTAGTTCCATTAGACTTCTCCAGTATCTATGTACACGCAGTGCGTTAGTAATAAGAGATTACCCGGTTCATACTTCACCGGTCAGTCTCACAATTCTAGGAAACCTAGGGGCATCTACACTGCCACAGGGTTGAAAGGTGACGTACACTTCTTTCCCTAGATAGAAGTTAAAGTTCTTTGTAGTGATAGCACAACGCAGAGCGTAGGCTTCCATGTTCTTTGCAAAAGTAGCAGAGAGTTTCGTACCTACTGGAAAGTAGGTATTGTCAGATAAGACAAGGTTGATAGAGCCAATTTCATCTATCACTTCCCGGCTATCTTTGCGATGATCTCGCTCTGTATATCCCATTGCATCTACTCCCATTGGGGCATCTGCTTTCAAGACTTCTTTATAATTGAAGCCAGTTATGACGGCCCGAACGGTAGCAAACTCTTTCAACTTATGGAAGGTATTCTCCTTGATAGTAGCTCGCCCATGCTTATAGAGCGAGTAAGGGTCTCTAATCATTATGCCCTCAAACCCCTCTTCCAGAGACAACTCCATTAAGTCTTGGATAGTCTCTGGCTTGTTATGTAATGTCTGATCTACCTGCACAAAGCGGTCGTCACCAAACTCATAGGTATATGCCTGTCTGAATAACTCCAGAGTAGCGTAGCGTTTATGCCACGGGGTTACAGAAGCACCAAGCCACTCGTCTGTGCTTACTATGTCGAAACAATGGAACTCCAGAGGACATGCAGCAAGTTTCAATGTATCGTGCATAGTGCTTTTAATCTCATTGAACTTCAACCCGTGCAGGTATATCTCCCCATCCAAAACACAGTTGGCGGCTCTGGTAAAGTCACATAAGTTCTGAAAGTGTTGCTGTATAGTCTCAGGGTGAAATTTCATGTTACGACTACGTAGCTCGCCATTGATGAAAATGGCTCGAATCCCGTCCATTTTGTATGAACAAAAAGCCGGATACTTTATAGTCGTCAAGTCTGCTTGCTGGTTTGGGGCGAGCATTACGTTCGGTAGTCCTATGTGTGACATATCTTCCTCTACTGCTGGTACGTATTCTTTAGGGTAACCTTTGCTAGTTAGCACAACCTTCTCTGTATCGTTACTCATTAGCTCATCCGGTGGCGATTCTAAATAATGTTCTTCATAATATCTGACAACTCGCTATAGAAGCGCCAGTCGAAAGTGGAAAGACATACAATTGCTTGTTTCTTATAGGTAGCGAACAATCCAAAGGTCTCGGTCTGTATAAGGATGTGTAGCCCGGTCTCGGTAACAGAAATCTTTAGGAACATATCGGCGAATCCTAGTTTCTCTGGAAATTGTGCCGTCCAAGTGTTAGTACGTACATTGTAGGTGACTTCTTCCATAGTATGACCTAGTGACGGTAGCGTCTCACAGAATATCTGTCTGCCTAATATCCAGCATTTTCTGCTATCGTATGAATTGCTATCTATACAGACTAGCTTTATATCTTTTGTATTCATTTCCATATCCAACCTTCCTGTATACTCTGTTGATATAGAGTATGCAATAAATCGACCAATTCTTTGCCCGTCCGAAAATGGCCCAAAACTGCCCCGGTTTCCGTTTCGACCGCATGATGACCGTCAACGGCTTCACGGATCACAAACGCCGTACACGGGCAATGTTTGTTTAATGAATGAATTGTGGCCTTTTGCAAGTCCGAAAGCCTGCCTTTGGCCGCCTTAAATTCAAGCCAACCCCGCCACCAAGCAGAATGAAAGTACCTATCCGGTGTTCCAGAGGTATTCATTCCTTTATAGACTACCATGTTTATCACAAAGCCAAAAGGTCGTAACTGATCCGTCACGCGTTTCGTAAAGTCTGACTCACTATGTTTCTTGCTCATTCTTCATATCTTTCAGGGCGAAATGTATACATATTTGATCTGGTCTAGTAAGACACCCATGTAACGTACACCCTATTGTATCGGTTAAGTAATACTCTCCAGTAAAGCGATCATGTAATACCATAAAGGTATAGGCCCTACACTGTTCACAGCAATTAAGTACCGCTATCATCTGTAGCCTCTATATATCTAGGGTGCAATTCAAAGTGTTCACAGGCTCTGTTATTGATCCCCTGTACCTGCACGAACCGCCAACAGAGTACAACCTGTTTATCCCAGTCCTTAGCATCTAGTAACCACGGAACAACCTCTTTAGCCTTTCCTGCTACCGCAGAACGGCAGCGTATACATCGTTTGGTAGCTTCAAAATTCATCGTCATCCTCGAATCTACTCTTGACTGGCGGTTCTAGTGGTTCGTAATCTCTACACGCTCTGTAGTAACCTCTTGTAGAAACGCCAGCGGGATGGTTGCATAGTTCCTCAATTTTCGGTATTTCATTTACGGGTCTAACCTTTAGACCTTCGTACCATTTACATTGCTCACAAGTTGGATGTTTAGTCATAGTAATGATTGCTCCTTCTAGGATGAAACTCCTTTATAGCTATGTACAGCCGACAACCGAAGGCACACCTAGCCGTATCCGTCTCAACTGCTGGATTGTTACATATATTTATAGGTAACTCTAGGCTGCCTGACAACTCCTCTGCGAGTCCGCCGAAGAACATACATGTAGGACATGCTATAGTACCTCGCTGTGGATACTCTTTAGGAATCTCTATAATCCTCAGAGCCTCTAGGAGTTCTCTGTTCCTCTGCATCTTCGTCCTCGATGTAAAAGGTTGGCCTAGGCCATACTAGACCGCCTATTAGTATAAGAGTCGCCACGGATATGAGTACAAACACTATAGTTTCAGCTTTCATAGCACTCATAACTCAGTATCGCTCACTTCCCTTTGGTCGTTGAAGTCTTCGCAACACGGCTCCTTGCACTGTATCTCTATGGCCATTGGTGTAAGTAACCTAGCCATCTCATACAGATTCCCGTCTTTCCACTTTGCTATGCAGGTAGGCAGCTTGACCTGCTCTCCATAGTTTATGTCAGAGAGGTATCGAGCCTTACCTTCATGGTATACCGAAACAGGTAACTCTTTATAGTGGATGCAGTCTTTGCAAGTACGTTTCGGACTTCTAACTAACTGTCGCATTGTTATACTCCCATATCAAATAGTTATAGTCATCATCCATAAGTAGCTTGGCATCTTTACTCCAACAGCGAGTAATAGCGCCTTCTACCTCTACCCTAGTATTTCGCACTACTTCGTGCATACCTTGCCGCATGAAGTTACATATCTCATTATAGGCTTCGGTATAGCTCTCTCGGTTGTCTGGCACTTCTACCAGAATTTCGTCATGAACGATGTTCACTATCTTGTAACCTGCTCTATATATCAGGTAACTAGCGAGCTTCATCCCGTCCGCAGCCAGTCCTTGAAAGATAGTATTCCGCTTTTCAGTGAATCGACTGGTGCGTCTATATCTGCCGGTTGCTGTTGCTGTATACTTCCAACCCAGCCTACCTAGTAAAGTCTCCATATTCGACTTACTGATTGGATATCGAGGAAACCCTGCAGGCAGTAAATCAGCTATACCGTTCTTTATAGCCCAGCTCTGTACACATGTCCTACCGCCCATCACCATGTTTATATCGTAGGGGTTGCCACTACTAGAAACTGGGGTTTGTTCTGTACACAGCTTTACAGTCATGTAACCACAGATTCGCCAGCCTTCTTCGGTTGTAGGGGCTTCATTGTAAGCACACCAACCAGTCTCACTATATACCGCCTGTGCTAAAATAGCCTGTGCTGGCGGCTCTAGTTCATTGATGAAGTACCGCATCTCTGGATACTTAGTCTTCCATCCATCCGCAATAGCTTGCCCCTCTTCCTCGGTAATCCGAACACCATACCCTCTCATGTAGGTAGCGAGCCTCCTGCCTCCCATCCCGCCGGGGAGTCCGAAGTTTGCAGCCTTTGCTTTCTGCCGTTCTTCTTTGGTAACGTCATCATGTCCTACAAGGAACGCCGCAGTCTCTTTATGCAGGTCTCTACCACTATTGATGGCTTCCTGCATGACATGACTATCTACATGGAACTGGTTACGTACCGCATCACACAGAGTGACCATTTCGATGCCGGAGTAGTCAACATTGATAAAGCAGTGACCCTCTCTAGCTACGAAACACTCTCGCATCCCTTTAACCTTCGGTATGTTCTGAGAATTGATCTCACCCCAGCTACTTACTCGCCCGGTGCTAAGTATCGGTGTAAACGATGGATGCACCGTTATGTCCTGTTTGCCGAACATACCATAGCCGCCGTATAACTTCTTGAGAAAGCTATTTAACTCCTTCTCTAAAGTCTGGTGCTTGAGGTATAACTCGAAAAAGTCAGAGTAGCTATGCAGTTCATATTCACCTATGACTTCTGCCCCAGTCTGAAATTTCCCGGTGGCGGTTCTAGGTAGAAATGTATACACTCCTTGCGAGACCTCTGTAACAGGCAGTCCTTGTTTCCTACGCTCGGCAACTATTATTTGATCGACCTGTGTAAAGAAACCTTGCAAAACTCCAGAGGAACCGGGGCCTTTGAAAAATCCATATTCTGTTGCAAGTCTCGCCCCTATTTGTTCAACCTCTTTGTGTACCTCAGCAATAAAGCGCTCTACAGCGGCGCTGTTTACATACATACCATTCAAGGTAATTTGATGTAGGACTATTGCTCCTTTTAGCTGAATATGATGCGTTAGGGGGCCGTATTTGCCCCATGCGTCTGTTATTTCGGACATGGTGAGATTGCCGAACGTATCTTGTTTCCTACCCCTCTCTTGCACAAAACCGGCAATGGTAGTCAATAGGTGCATACCTACTTGATAGGTCAACAGAATATCGTCCGCTACGTAGTCTACGTAGTCTTGGGTCATCTGCTCCAAACGCCCTATCCATTTGCTAAAAGACATTCGGATCACATCACCGTCTTTATCAAGGGCTAGTTTTTCGACCTGTTTACCGAATACGGTTTCTACAACATACTTCAAACTACTCTGGATATGTTTGCCTTTCGTAGCAATCTCCAACAGTTGGAACAACAGCATTGTATCCACTACTTGACTACTATCTACTAGATCATACCAAGATGTTCCTGCCTCTTTAGCAGCTTTGGGTAGATCGTCTTGCGTGACTTTCTCCAGAACCGCCAAGTCAAATGCGGCGTTGTGCATAAATAATGTGTACTTATACGCTACCGCGTAAGCTCTAAAGTTTATCACGTCTTCTGGTTTCAAGAGATATACGTTCTGCCCATCAGATATACCTCCTACTACCATCGCTGGCACTTCTCGCGTCAAGTCAACAACGGTCGTCTCTGTATCGAGAGCAAGAAAACTACCTTGTGGGAAAACTACTGAAGGCGTCCACCAATATATAGCCATTTGTTTACTCCTTATACTCTTTCGCCATCTTCTGTTTTTCTCATTCCGTCAAGCGTAAGGAAAGAGAATACAGCCCTTGCTGCACATATACAGGATTCCTCAAGAGTGTTAGACTGATTACTTATCAGATTGATCACCTCTTGAGCAGTAGCCAGAGCATGGGGTTTACTCTGACTATGCCCAGCCCTATATCCTTCGCTTTTGAGTCTGTAGTATACCACTTCCAGTTCATCGATCAACTGCTCTCCAGTCGGTTCCTCTGGAATAAGGCTTTGCAGATTCACTACCGCCGCACAAAGACAGAGATAGTTACCAAGGTCGACCCATGTATCACGAAGCGACTCACCTACCTTATCTTGCTCACCTGCATATAGCGATTGCAGACGTGCCAGTTTGTCGGACATACGAACAAGGATTGCTTGCTGCGGATACATATCAGGAATCAGTGACGGTGACTTGGCTACCGAGTTTCCGTAGTTGCTGTTCTTCCGTTTGGCCATTTGGAACGTACTCAAGAGCAGTTCTTCATAAGTATGCTGTACAGGTTTATCGTGTAGCAGAATGAAGGGTGTAAGTATGCAAACTCTTCGCTGCTCCAGAGCGATACGAAACTCTCTGAACTTGTCTTGAGGTAAGGGAACCTCTTGTAGTCTACCTCCGCCGATTGTTAGGTTCTTCGGTATCTCTGTAACCTCCTCTATTACACTCACAAAAGCAGTTTGTCCCTCTATAGTCTTCTGACACTTCGGATGTGAAGCATCATAAGGAAGCGGTTCCTCTGCTGGCGATTCCTTAAACAGAGCCTTGTATATGAGGATTGACGGATTATTGACGTATTCTACAACTTTCGTAACTACCGTCGCAAACTCATAGCCCATCAAGTTGTACGTAAACAACAAGATACAACTGTTGTTCAAAAGCTCGGCAGTATCGGCAGTTGTTTTCTCTTGATCTTTAGAAAGTATCCACCAGATATATCTGCCTAGGTTCTGTATTGTATCACAACGGTGTGCAGCAACCTCTTTGTCTGTCAACTTGGTTGCTTGTACTCCAGACATAAAGCCTAGAGTCCACGTTACTTTGTTTTCATAGAGAGTCTCCCAAGTGTTGAGAACCGTATCAATTCGCTCGATTGAAATGTTTTCATCCAGAGCAAGCATAGCGAACGTCACTTTTTCAACGTCATCTTTGTACTTGTCTCTATACACAGTTTTCAATGCAGATTTTTCGCTTTCGTTTGTCATGTTATTGTTGCCTTTCTTTCTCCCTAAGCATATAGCCTACGGGAAGGTTATGTAAGTTATCTGGATTGTATACATAGTCCTTCAACTCAGTAGTAAGTAGAAGGTTTGGTTTATACACTTCTAGCAGTTTAAGAACCGCCACGGCGGGAAGGTCGAAGCCTATCCGCATTTTAGTTATCACTCGCCGAAGATGCTTCGGATCGGTACATTCATAAAGATACTTTCCCGCCCGCTCTATGCGATAGGGTAATTGTATCTCTTGTCTTGCTTCGAGAGTAGCCAACAGATAGCCCGGCTTTGTCCATACGACAATGCTATTCGCCTTGTGCCATAGCTCGTTCTCCGTCCACATGGGCTGGCACTTCTCATTATATACGTTCAATAGTAGCCAGTGTACCGTCTCTGTATCGAGATTGAAACCAACCCGCAAATCACTGGCGACTCTATAAGTTTGGTTATGTCCGCCATTCCCACTTATAGCGGGCTTTTGTCCTTGCAACCATCGCATTATACCTTCCCATTGTGAGGGAGTAGGTTTGATTGTGGGAACATCATAACCAGTCCTACGTACTTCATTGTTTACTAGAGCATTGCTCATAAACGTAGTAAGCATATTGACTGGTGGAAAGTTCTGATTGACAATACCATCCCTACAATGGGTGAACCAAGCATATCCGGGAGTCGGATCGACGCATATATACTGATTGCTATTGCGTATATCAAGGTTAGGTATGTTCAACCTAAGCCCTTCATTCTTAGCATATATAATATGTAATCCCCCGCTAGGGGTTTTCTGTACTGTCACATTATGCCGCTCTCTATCGGTGACTAGGCACTGTTGCAACAGTTGTTGCATACCAGCATCTATGCCTTTATAGAGGTCGAAGTCAAGGACTGTGCAATTGTTACAAACCAGTCCGAAGTGTTCATATTTCTCTAGCAGCTTCAAGTCTTGCGTAGCATCCGCCGCTCCTTTGGTAAAGTGGGGCGGATCATATAGAGGTTCCTTTGTTCCCGGCTTAATGGGAATAAGGTAATAGCCCCTATCTATGTAGTCTTTTGGGGTCATTAGTCCACCTCTACATATTCTGTATTAGTAAGTCCCATAAGTTTCTGAATTTCTGCCGGTTCTAAAAGTCGCCCAAACTTCTTTTTGAAAAACTCGTTCAGTAGCTTTTGCAAGTCTACATACAAAGGAACGAATGATAAAGTCTCATAGACCTTTATATTCTTCCCGCCTACCCTTCTTTGAGTCGCCACCAAGTTAGGGAATACGTCCCGCAAGTCCTTACCAAACAAGTTAGCTATCTTAATCTGTCCTTTGTCTTGGTCAAGGCAATACTCGACATACGCATCATGCACTACCGCACAAGGTATAGCAAATTGAGCCTGTCCTTGTCGCAAGCAGTCTCTAGCAAAGGCCTTTATATTGTTTAGCTGCGTATCGATATTGATACGCAGCTCGGTAGTCGAAAGCGGTTCGGTGAATTTACCATTTGCATTTAACCTTTTAAGCCCTTGTATACAATGTGAAAGCAATACCTGAATCTCATTAGGGCCGGTAAGTCTTGCTTTCAGTGATGTATCCCGTCTTTCCTCTGGTATCTCTACCGTGAAAAGCAATGGCAACATACGCCTGTTCAAGGCATCGGACATTTCCGTTGAAAAAGGCATGTTATTGGTCGATACTACAAACCTACATGGTAGCTTCATCTGTACAATAGGCATATATTTAGCATTGACGCTTACAGGGTCTTCCCCTACTACCTTCTTTATCTTATCTACAAACCCCCGGAAATTTCCGGCAGTCGCGGTAAATTCGTGCATAAAACACACACTAGCCCGCTCTAGTCCTTCAAAAGCATAGTCTCCTTTGAAGTCGTTAGCATCTTTTGACGCTATGTTTTTCTCTCCTACCAGATAGGTGATTAAGTGGTCGATCACTCCCTTGCCCGCTTGTGCTACACCGTATTTCATAAGGAACTTTTGCCAGTGAGTATCGCCAGCGATAAGGATTCCTATGTATTCATGCAACAAGTCTCTTTGCGCTGGGTCAGGCAGGATTTCCTCTATAAACTTATTGTATAGAGAACCTTCCTGATATGGGTCACGTCCGTCCGGCGTTATAGGCAATTGTGTCCTATAGAACATCCTTGTATCATTTTGATATAATACCCCCGTCATGTAATTGTACAGACCGTCGGGACATGGTAACACATGTTGATACTCTATAGGTTTCGGCTCGTCACTAATCCATCTATTACGCTCTTGTTGTTCTGTAATGAGCGAAGCATGTAGCATTTGCTGCATAAAGTCTTTATTGACTAGCGAAGTAGGATTTCTGTTATCAGGTTTTTCTGCCAACATTCCGTTCCGTAAGATACACTGATCTAACAGAACATTCCTAGCTACAAAGTCTTTCAAACTAGAACAAAGTTGCTCGCTTTTAACTGCTTCATATATTCCACTTGAGTACAACCAAAAGAGGTTTCCCGTAGCTTTTAGACGATTCTCAAAGAATTTTACAACCTCTCCAGCTACTATATCTGCATCCCCTTTTGCTACCAATAATAAACCACCTTTACCTAGTCCCGGTGTAGGACATACTAACTTATCCTTTGTAAGATAAGTGCCTGTATGGAAAAAGGTCTGCTCTGTTTTCTTCACTACAGTTGCGTCCGTAGTGTTCTGCATAGCGTTGTTATCTAATGGGCCGAGACCCGCCAGAGAGTTTGTGATTGATTGACCGAACATTCATCACCTCTCTATCCAAGCCAAGAGGCGATATATTGATAGGTCTGGAATCTCCCCACTTGTCCGTACAGCACCATGATCTTGAGGAAAGGGGCAAACTCTGGATACAAGAAACCTACATGCGAAACTTTATCGATGGCGATTCTTGCACGTTCAAAGTACACACCCTGCCTATTAGGTACTGCGTCCGTCAACATGATTGTACCGTCCTGCATAGTCGGCGTGACATATACAGCACTGGGAGAAGCGGAAGCGTGTAACTGGCAGGGATACCAAGCAAACGGAACATCGGTATATTGTATTGTTCCGTCTGGTAGGGTTTTCTGCTCTTTACACTGTTTGAACGTCATCAAGTCCATACAGTGCTGTTCGTATACCTCTGGCTTAAATTCTTCAAAAGAAAGTTCCCACCTAGCTTCCTTCTTTTGCTTCGGCATTTCTACCAACTCAATGAGTTCAGTACCCATTGTCTCTATAGAAGACTTGACAAGTATATTCGGATTATGTATCCTGAATATCTTTTGTCCCGTAGTGAGGATCATCGTAGGGTCTTGTGACGCAGTGATACCGTACATACCTATTTGCGTATGTATCATAGCCTGCATCGACTGATTGTTAAGAATCGCCAGCAGGTAGGTTGCACGGGTTTCGCAGTATTGGGTGAGGGCTTTGCATCGAAGGAGAACCCTATCGATTGTAGCCCTTTCCTCTTTAGTTACATTAAGGAACAGAGGTGTCATTCGTCACCTCTACTTTCTCGCTCGATAGTCGTCTTGATCTTCATGCGCATCCTGTCAAGCCTACGGTAAACCGTAGACCGTGGTTCGGGGTGTAAGTGCCTAGCAATATCCTCACTACTCATGCCGTCCTTGAGATACAGAGACAAGAGAACATGTTCTTCTTCGGTAAGTCCTGCTCTCTCGATAATCTCTGCGGTTGTATCATATACATCGAAGTAAATATCGCTATAGAGTTTCTTTTCCTCTAGGATAGCTCGACGTGTCTTGTCGTTCCGTTTAACGTCAATCGCCCTTCGTAGGGCGCAGGTGATACAGAATGTGAATTGACTAGATGTTCCATTGTAGAGAACATCCAAGCGTGCCGACTTGAGCCAGAGATTCTGTATTAATTCCTCTGCTAAGTAGCGGTCAAAAATCTTGTTCGATAACGTCGATACCAATCGCTGGTGGTTCTTCGCTATGTACTCGCTAAAAGGTATAACTTCCATTGCAATACTCATGTTCCGGTTCCTTTATGTGGGGAGTGTTTAGGTAGTCTAAACACTCTATGGTGATGATATGGTGAAGCAAATACTAAAAAGGTATGTCGTCGTGATCCTCTTGTTTGGGTGCTGGATTGCGTCGAAGTGTTATAGAGTTTTTACGCTCTATATCGATAGTACCTTGCAACGCACTCCCTAACGCTGGTGTACTTTCCAGAGCCGCCACCATGTTGACGTAGTGGGGAGTAAACAAGCGGGTAGAGATTAAAGAGGGGTGTATGCCCCAACAAGCGGCAAACTTGTCATTGTCGGCTATCTTGTAGCTAATGTCCTCTTTGTGGGAATAGCTACATGTGCGGGCCTTGTGGGAAGCAAGGACTTCTTTGCCTTGTTGGATCGATTCCAGCATATCTTGCTGTATAGCGTCCCCAATTTGTCGGCATCGGTTATTGAACATACGGTCAATTTCCGTATGTACTTTCTTGAGTTCGTCGCGGAAGTCTCGCAACTCTAAAAGAATATCGGCCATATCAAACCATGATGCGGCGGTTTGTAGGCGCTGTTCGTATTCGTGTTTCTTTTGTAATAGTGACTGTAACATATAGAGGCTCCGTTGCTGGCTAGATATGGTGGTTGTGAACAGGCTTCCGCCTGCTGATACTGGGAGGAAACTCGGAGTACCTAGTTTTTCATCTAATTAGGTAGAGCCGCCAGCGAGAAGGAATGGACACCCGACTGGCGACTCTGTATAGCAATCTCCTTTACTATGTTGTGGCAAAGGTATCGCTACTGCTCGATTGCTATTCTCGGTAGGTCACGCCGTTTTGACGTTCGGCTTCACAAGCGGCAAGCCAGTCTTTATGAGCATTGTCTGCCGCTTCGAGAATGTCATCGGAAACATTGTCGATAGGCAGCATATCGATTGCTGTAACGTCCCAAGTAGTCCAAGTTTTCTGTGGCGACTCGGCAGTGCAAAGGCCGATAGTAAAGACCATTTGATTCATGCAACCTTGTCGGCACGCACTAGCAATCATAGGCGCAAGTGTCTTTGTGTACCAACCCATTCGACCTTTGGAGACATGGGCTTGTACCAAGTGTTGTTTGCCGGATTCGTCAAAGATAGAGAGCAAAAACATACGTTCGTATTGATGCGTAACTATCTCGCCGTTAGGCAGCATTTCGTTTCGCAAGTCACCGATCAATGCGGCTTTCCTAGCAATCTCGCTATCAGAGCAGAGAGAAACCGCTCTGGTATTCTCTCCAGCCTTCCGAGTATTGGAAGCCCAGTTTTGTTTGTATTCACCCCACATATAAACCACTTGCGCTCTCAGGGCTTGTCCCGGTCTTGCAAGGACTTCCATTGTAGCACTGTTGACGATACAATTGTTCAACTCGATAGGAATACCGCCGGGAACGCCGAAACCTTCCGTACCGCCGTAAATGACTTTGAGGAAGGGCCGACTAGCCGCATCGCTCGCAACAGTAGCGACTTGCGTATTCTGAATCTGTTGGGTACTAGCAAGCAAGGCCGCACGCCGTTCGCTGATAGCTACCTGACCGCCTTGTTGCATAGCAAGCGAGGTGGCTGGGGCCGCAACAGGGGCCGCAGGGATCGGGGCCGCAACAGGGGCCGCAGGGATCGGGGCCGCAACAGGGGCCGCAGGGATCGGGGC
>JGI994J12354_10000309_pt1 | contig 48304 bp, 38 predicted proteins | sample IntmicLarv3ML3BL_FD_12354 | JGI IMG/M metagenome (IMG submission 12354) | reverse complement strand
TGAAATGATGCAATTGACGCAAGCAAATGTATTGCAACAAGCTGCAACTTCAATGTTAGCGCAAGCTAATCAATCACCACAAGGTGTATTACAATTACTTAACTAGTTCGCATTGATCAACATATTTAAGCAAGCACATAATACGTGCTTGCTTTTTTACGCTCTATTTCATATTAACTTAGAGACAATAAAAAATAGGCTATCCTAAGATAGCCTATTTTTTATCTTTATTAGAATTTTCTACACGTTTAGTTAGACACATTACCTGCGAACTTAAGATTGCGTATTTCAAATTTCAAATTATAAGGGCGGATTAACCTAGATTTATTTGAATTTAATATACTCTTTCTTCCAACCCCAAAAAAATATGATTGCCATACAATTTTAGAGCAGTAAGTTAAATCAGTACGATTTAAGTCCAAATTAATACCATAAAGCGCACCAGAGTTTCTATATTTTTTGTCGGCCCAATTTGCAGCTGATTCCCCCATAGAAGTATTAGAAGGCCTATAAACCTTTATCCATCCATTTTTATACCTATGTATAAATCTAGCTTTAGTATCTACTACAGGGTTGTATCCCGCGCCTTGAATATGCAAAATTTCATTAGCGTCTAGTACCAATCCAGCATGTCCTGTTATTCCATTCTTAGATGTAGCATTAGTTATAAGTATATCTCCAGACTTTAGCGTACTATTGCGTAAGCTGATTTCATAAAAGAAAATCAATTCTACCCAAACAATCCTGATATGTAAAATTATTTTTTGGTGAATGAAAAACATTGCTGGGTATAAGCAAAAAGGAAAGTACAAACAATGATAGATACTTAATGGTTTTCATAGATATAATTCCTCTCTTATATTATAATGACACTACGTGCTAAGACGTGTAGAAAATTTTTATTAATACTGGAGTTACAAATCCTTGTAGACATAATTCTTATCCTTATATTATAATGATATCATTATTAAGCATTCTCAGAAATGAATTTACAAGCGTGCTTACTCTGTATAATAAAATATAAAGAAAATTTATATTATTAACAATATGCAAAATGTCCAATAATTAATACTAATACTAAATTAATTTATAACAATTTGCATTTGTCAAGTTTGGGGGTGAAGATATAATGAAGATTTTAAGATTATCATGCTATGCATTTATAGGTTTAGTAATTGGTTACTTAATATGGCACTTTCCTGTACAAAAATTTCTGGCGTTAATAGCATTCAAAAAGTATAGAGAAGCTCAAGGTGCTAATAAAAGCGACATAAGCAAAATTAAAGTTTTTAAAGATTATAAGCGTGATGGATATGTAGTAAATGTTTGGTATAAAAGCCAACCTAGTCTTAGATATGAATATAAATGGCTTACTAGTCGTTTAAATGCAACTAGGGAAATGTATGCATATAACATAATATTAAATATATATGACATAACAGATACTCATGTAGAGGTATACAATAAATTCACACCTAAATATTCACCACTATAATAATATGTCATGGAATTTTAAAAAAGATACTTTCAGAGTATCTTTTTTTTGTTGTTTTGCTGTACTAATTAATATGTCAGATTGTTATATGTTTTGTCACAATATTAAACACTACAACTAAGCATCAGCCTATGGTAAAATTATGACGCGTACAAAACATGATTCGCTAATAGTCGCTATAACCTCGCATGCGTGTTATAAATATATTTAAAGGGGTTATCCAATAATGCTAAATGATAAAACAGAGCTTTTAAAACTATTCAATGCTCTATCAAATGAAGGTATTCTTCAAAATATTCAAGATGAAGAATTATTTTTCAGTCTCTTGCTTAAAGGCTTGAGCTAAGTTATCCATATTAGAGAGCATAATTTTGAGTTGCTCTTTAGTTAAATCATCCGATTCTTTTATGACCTCGCGAGCGATTAGACCCTGTTTTAACCATTCAAAAGAACCTATTTCATTTGTAGGTTCTTTCTTTGAGCTGTTCTCCTCATATAAATTATTAGTGTTGTTAGATAATTTTTCTAGTTCATCTGTGGTAATACCCAGAGCTTCACAAATTAGGTGAATATTAATGTAGCTTGCTTTTCCAATACCTTTATCCATTATAGTTTTTATAGTAGTATACGGTAAGTTTGATGTTTTTGAAATATCTGCTACAGTCATATTTTTTTCTTTCATTAATTTTTTTAAAACTTCTATTCGTTCCACAACAACTACCGCCCTTCCGAATTAAATATAGCATTAACACGAAAAAAAGTAAATAAAAAGTGAGTGGTAAATTACTAAATTTCGTAATTAAATTTTGAAAAAATATTGACACTTGCGAAATTTAGTGTTATTCTTTCATAAATTACGATATTTCGAATTAATTCGATTTAAAATTACGAAATATCGTAATTAAATTTAAGAGGGGGACTTTTTGTGGTGTATATGTTTGATAAACGAAATTTTGAATCTAAAATGGTTAAGGAGGGGGTTACAAGAAAAGATTTAGCAAGTAACTTAGGTCTATCATATACTACTATAAATACTAGAATAAATGGCAAGAGTCAGTGGGATTACATGGAATGCTTAAAAATCAAAGAAGCATTTTTTCCAGAACAAAGAATAGATGAATTATTCCGATTCGTAACTCATAATTAATAATGAAGATTAGGAGGTGCCGTATTTATGGCAATAGAAGAAAAAATAGAAAATATAAAAGAATATTGGTATTTAGGCATAGAAATGAAGGAGTTACAAGAAGAATTAAAAGAAATTCAGGAACAGGGGTTTGACGCTAGTCAAAAAACGGAGCGATATGCACTAAAGTTATCAGAGTTAGAAGGAGCGATAGGAGAAAGTTTAACAAATATATGTGAAAAAAGATTGAAAATAGAAGGTTATATAAATGATATAGATAATGCAGAAATAAGATTACTACTCAGGCTTAGGTATATGCGAGGCTTTACATGGCAAAGAATAGGCGATGAATTATTTATGACAAAGCAGGGTGTATACCAAAAATATAAGAGATATATTAAATCAACACAATCGGCGTAGCTAGTAAATGTAGAGAAACGGAAAGGCGTGATAAATTGTGACAAAAAAAAGAATATTTTTGGATGCAGGGCATAATGATAGCGGATGGAATACTGGTGCCGTGGGTAATGGTCTGAGGGAACAGGATATATCTTATGAAGTCTGTAAGCTTGTTTCGGGGATGCTTTTAAGGGATTTTGAAGTGAGACTTAGCCGTGAAACTCGTGAAGTTAATTTAGGTACGGATAATGCAAGTAGTATAAATAAGAGATGGCAAATGGCTAATAATTGGTGTGCAGATTATTTTATAAGTGTACACTGTAACGCATTTAATGGCACTGCTCATGGTGCTGAGACATTATATTTTAAAGATGATTCTAAAAAATTTGCAACTGTGCTACAAGACATATATGTATCGGAAATGGGTATAAGCGATAGAGGAATAAAATTTAGAAATGATATAGCTGTTATACGTCATACAAGAATGCCAAGTGTATTAATAGAACTCGGATTTATAGACAATATAGAAGATGCATTTATGCTAAGAACCAAAAAAGCAGAAATGGCTGCAGCTATAGTTAGAGGGGTTTATAAAGTTACTTATGGCGACAAAGAAGTGAAAAAAGATGGAGAAAATGAAAACAAGGAGGAATTAGAAATGCAAAGATTTAACACTATAGAAGAAATACCAACTTGGGGTAGGCCAACTATCGAAAAGTTACAGAGTCTTGGATTTTTAAACGGAAATGAAAATGGGCTAGACATATCAGAAGATATGTTAAGAATATTTGTAGTACACGATAGAATTGGAATTTATGATTAAAAGATTAAGAGATTGTGGGCTGGGCCCACACCCGCAAGCGCAAGCGCGCTTGACCGCTTTTTTAGAACGCGCTTTGCGCGTTCTATTTTTTATTTTAAAACTTTAATTGAACAAAATTAGAAGGTTTTTTCGACTAACAGCTCCAGCGAAGCTGTTTGCTGGAGCTGAAAATGGGTCAAGGAATTAAAATCAAGAAATTAAACGCGTGCGCTTAAGAAATTGCGACATGTCGCAATGGGTGTGGGCTGAAAGCCCACGACCTTAATTTTTTAAAAATATCTGTTTAGTGCATATAGCGTCTATGTCGCTTTTATCATGAGAAGAAAGTATGCAGGTTATATTTGTGAGGTTTAGTATTTCTTTTATTTCTTTTCTAATTTTAGATTTTAAGTTGCTATCTAAACTGCTGAACGGCTCGTCCAAAAGTAAAATTTTTGGTCGTGGTGCTAGAGACCGAGCTAGTGCCACTCGTTGTTGTTGTCCACCACTTAATTGGTAGGGATAGCGTTTACTTAAATCACTCATATTAATAAGTGAAAGCATTTCTTTTACTATATCACTTCTTTTTTCCTTTTTAAATTTATGAAGTCCAAAATTTATATTTTTTTCAACTGTAAGATGCGGAAAAAGTCCGTAATCTTGAAAAACTATACCGATGTTACGTTTTTCAGGCGGGGTATTAAATTTAGAATCGAAAATAACCTGTCCATCAACTTTAATAGTACCTTTTGTCGGTTTCTCAAGTCCTGTTATAAGTCGTAAAATAGTGCTTTTTCCTGAACCACTAGGACCGACTAATCCACATATTTCACCTCTTTTTAGTTCAAAACTGAGATTTTCCACAACATAATTTCCGTCGTAAGAAAAATATAAATTTTCCACTGTAATCATATTATTTTAATGTCCTTTCGTTTAAAATATGTGCCAATGTTATAAAGACCGCACCAATCAAAATAATTACAAGAGAATATGGCGCAGATTCTGCAACTTGTTCATTAATAGCAAACATGTACACTCTGGTAGATAATGTTTGAAAGTTAAAAGATCGTAAAATTAAAGTCAAAGGCAATTCTTTGATAAGATCAATAAAAATGAGTATTCCGCCACCTAAAATAAAATTTTTTATTAAAAATATATCTACTTTCAAAAATGTTTTAGTAATGGATAGTCCTAAAACTCTGGAGCTGTCCGTATATATATTACCTATCTTAGAAAAGCCTTTTTCTATGTATTGTAGCCCAATAGTAAAATATCTAATGAAATATGCAAAAATAAGCATAAATAAAGAAAAACTAAATGCAAAATCACCCAAAAGACCAGTACGCTCTATAAAACTAAATAAGCTTATTATAGATATAGCAAGCACAGGAGCAGGAACTATATAGCCAATACTTGAGAGCCTAAAAAAAATTTTAGCTTTTTTATTAGACATACGCGAAACATTAGCAATAATAATATTAAATATAAGAATTAAAAAAGTAGCAATCAAAGATACATATACAGTATTTCTAGCATAGGTTAGTAGATTATTTGTATTAATATTATTGTTTCTAGCTGTCCAAAAAACCATTTGAAGTACAGGAATAAAAAAGCTTATAAAAAATACAATAAAGCAAATAAAAAATGCTAAAAACGCCTTGTATCCTCTTAAATTAATTTTAGTTAAGCTCTTTTCTTTAGCAGACATTATACGATATTTTCTATCATTTGATAAAAATTTACCTATTAAAATAAATGTTAACACTAAAATAACCATATTTAAAGAGATACGAAATGCCAAATTAACATCAAACATACCATGCCATGCCTGAAAAATTGCTGTTGAAAATGTACGTATACCAAAATAACTACTTACGCCAAAGTCATTTAAAACTTCTAAGGATACAAGCATTGCACCACTAGCTACAGAAGGTATTATTATAGGTAGTATAATTTTAAAAAAAATATATACTTTATTTTGACCGAGAATTTTAGCATTTTCTATTATAGACGCGCTATTGTTTTCTAAAAACGCTTTTACAATTAAGTATACATATGGGTATAGAGTTATTGTAAAAATAAATACAGCACCTCTTAAATTCAAGATGTTAAACAAATTTTGATTTACGATTATGCCGAAGTTGTTTCTAAAAAAAGTTTGGATAGGTCCTGTAAAATTTAAAATAGAGTTATAAGTAAAAGCAGATATATAAGGAGGAATAGCAAGCGGCAATAACAGTAGTATATTCATTAAACTTTTTCCTCTAAAATTATAAAGAGACATAATAACTGCTAAAAAACCTCCTATTATAGATGCTGAAAGTGCGGAAAATAGGGTTATAGATATAGTGTTCTGTATTATATTTAAGAGTGTATATGTTCTAATATTAGCCCAGTTATCACTTGTTGGCTCTAGTAAATGTGAAAACACAAATATTAGGGGTAGTAAAATTACAACTACCCCTAATACTGCCAGCAAAAGCCATAGATTTAACTTTTTCTTAATTCTCATTTTAGTTCCAACCCACACTATTTAGTATTTCTATTGAACGTATATTATTTTCAGCTAATGCCATAAAATTTATTTCTTGTTTGTTAAAATCGCCCCATGAAGCCAAAAGAGGGTTTAGTCTAGCATTTGGATTTACAGGATATTCAAAATTATTATTTGTAATAAACTCTTGTTGCGGAACCTCCGTGATAAATTCCATAAATCTTATTGCATTATCTCTATTAGAAGCATGAGCAGTAACAGCCATTCCACTTATATTTACATGTGTTCCTGTAGTTTCTTGATTAGGGAATACTATATTAACATCTTCATAAGCTCTAACTTCTTCTTGGTTCATAGAGTTAAGCAGTAGCCCTAGGTAATAAGTATTGATTAAAGCTAAACTACCTATACCGGCTGAAATAGCAATAATTTGATCTCTATCGTTGCCTTGAGGATTTCTAGCTCGATTTTCTACAACACCTCTAGCCCAATCTGTAGCGTACACATCCCCATAAATTTCAATAAGCGAAGCTAAAAGTGAAATATTATATATGTTGTTAGCTGGACGAATTAATATACTATTTTCAAATTCTGGTGATGCTAAATCTTGATATGTAGTAATTTGACCGCTTTCAATTCTATCATTAGAGTACGCAATAATTCGTGCTCTATAGCTCATTGCATGCCAATAATTATTAGCATCTCTTAGATGTTCAGGAATATTGTTATTTAATACCTCGGAATCTACAGGTTGTAGTAAACCATGGTTTTTAGCATTATTTAATATTCCACCATCAGCGGCTATTATTAAATCGGCTTGAGTATTTTCGCCTTCTACTATAAGTCTTTGTACAAATTCTCCTGAAGATGCGTGTATAACATTTACTCCTATTCCTGTTTCTTCTGCAAACTGTATGAATATCAATTCATCAGCATCAAAATGCCTAGATGAGTAAATATTTAAAATTCCTGCATCCCCAACAATTTGTAAATCACCATGATTATGGCCATGGCTATGGTTATGGTTATGACTATGTTCATGATTATGGCCATGATTGTGGTTATGACTATGTTCATGATTATGTCCGTGATTGTGGCTATGATAATGTTCGTGGTCGTGACTATGATAATGATCACGGTAATAGTCATTGTCGTGATTATGGTTATGCCCGTTGCCACTTTGATTAGGAGGACCAGCACATGCAGTTAAAACTCCTAAAAATAAAGTAGATAACAGTGGTAGAACTCTTTTTTTCATCAATTTAAAACATCTCCCCTACGATAATTAAAGATTAGAACCGTGGGGGCGTCGCCCCCATCTCCCCCGACAAGCGCACGCGCGCTTGACCGCGTTATTTGCAAGCGCGTACGCGCTTGCTTACAAAATTTTGATCAAACTTTTTTAAAAGTTTGCAGGGTTTGGGACGGAGTCCCAAGGTCTTAAAAGTTTTAATCTTTTATACTTCTTAGAATAGCTTGCTTTACATTATTTGTCAAACGAGATTAATTGTTTCTGAGTTTTACTATATTAGCTGCTGATTTTTTACGCTCTTCCTCCAGATGGGCATAATGTTTTTTTGTAACGTTAACATCTTTATGCCCAAGTACTGTAGCAACTAAATAAATATCGCCTGTTTCTTTATATAAATTTGTGCCATAAGTACTTCTTAATTTATGTGGAGATATATTTTTAAGCGTTACTACAAGTTTTGAATATTTTTTAACTAAATTTTGAATAGCTCTATCTGTTAATCTTTTTTTATGTAAAGAGATAAAAAAAGCATTATCAAATCCTTCTTTTGTTATTTTATCCTTTCTTTCTTCCATGTAGCTTAAAAGAGCTTCTTTTACTTCATCCCCAAAATAAATTATTGCTTCATTACCACCTTTTCTCGTAATCCTTATAGCATTTGAATCAAAATCTATATGGTTTATATCTATACCAACGCATTCAGAAACACGTAGCCCTGTACCAAGAAGTAGAGTTATTATGGCTAAATCTCTTTTTTTTGTATAGTTATAGTATCTTTGTTGGCGTTCTGTTAGGTTTTCACCATTTGCTACTTCATCTAAAATTTTTGACATTTCATCTAAAGTAAGGCGAATTATTGGCTTTTCTCTAATTTTAGGTGATTCTATTAGCTCTGATGGATTATTTAAAATTTTTCTTTTCTTATAAAAATAGTTGAACATTTTACGTATAGCCGATAATTTTCGTGATTTTCCGCTTGCTTTATTCTGGTGATATATTACGCCATGTTCAGTTTCTTTTTCATAATACGTGAGATACTCCATAAAATTCTCTATATGGTCTACTGTAATTTTTTCTAAATCTAATAACGAAAAATTAGCAGGACTTTCTATAGATTTAAAGTCTTTTTCATTGGATATAAGATAATTAAAAAAAAGTTTTAAATCATAAATATATTTTACTCTTGTAAGAGTTCCGCACGTAGACGATATCCCCCTGAAAAATTCAGTTGCAAATTCTGGAAGTTCTTCTAAGAGCTGCTTAATTAGTATAGTGTTTTTTATATTTAGTTCTTCAGAGTAAGTTTTTAACATTTTACACCATCCATTTAAAAAGTATTTAAGCTTAACAGATAAAAAACTTAAAACCTTGAGGGCTTCCGCCCTCAAACTCCCGACAAGCGCACGCACGCTTGACCGCGTATTTTGCAAGCGCGTACGCGCTTGCCTAAAATTTTTACGTCGCTAAGGTAAGCATTGGACAACGCCCCACGGTCTTAATGTTTTTCTATTTCAGTTGCAATTGAGTATAATTATACATCATTTTTATATTTGTGCGAATACTTTTTCCATGAATTAGGAGTGTAATTTCTATGGCAATGCTATGACCTTATTTTCACAAATTGAATGTTAACCGCAATAGATGCTATACTCTTTAGTAAATAAGCTTTTAAAACAGTAGAACAGTCAAAAGACTATTAAAACTATACGTTTGACCGCGTTTTTTGCAAGCGCGCATGCGCTTGCCTAAAGTTTTTGATTAAACTTTTTACAAAAAGTTTGCAGGGTTTGGGACGGAGTCCCAAGGTTTTGTTGTTTTTCTTGAGCTTATCTACTATTAAATAAAAAGAGGGGGTAATACAGTGAATTTTTCGCACTTACATGTTCATACAGAATACAGTTTACTAGATGGTTTTTCAAGAATATCCGAGTTAATATCAAGGACGAAAGAGTTAGGCATGGATTCTATAGCAATAACTGATCATGGTGTTATGTATGGTATTATTGATTTTTATAAAGAAGCTAAAAAGAATGGAATAAAACCTATAATTGGTTGTGAAGTATATGTGTCAAGCGGAAGTAGATTCAGTCGAGAAAGTTCTAAAGATAATTTTTCTTATCACCTTGTACTTCTAGCAGAGAATGAAGAGGGCTATAAAAACATAGTTAAATTAGTTTCCTACGGTTTTACAGAAGGGTTTTATTATAGACCAAGGGTTGATATAGAACTTTTAAGAATGTATAGCAGTGGAATAATAGCTCTTAGCGCGTGTTTAGCTGGACCTGTATCTAAAACATTATTAAATGTATCTTACGAAAAAGCTAAAGAAATGGCAATTTTATATAATGATATTTTTGGAGACGAAAATTTTTATATAGAGATGCAAGATCATGGCATAGAAGAACAGCGTACAGTAAATCCTGATTTGATCAGGATGAGTCAGGAAACGGGTATTCCACTTGTTGCTACAAATGATGTGCATTACATAAATCAAGAAGATGTTGAAGCGCACGATTTACTACTTTGCATACAAACAGGGAAAACTGTTAATGATGAAAAACGAATGAAATATTACGGTGATCAGTTTTATCTTAAAAGTCCAGAAGAAATGCATGCTTTGTTTCCTTATGCGAAAGAAGCATTAGAAAACACATATAAAATATCACAGAGATGTAATGTAGAAATTGAGTTTGGTCAATATAAACTACCCAAATATGATGTACCAGACGGAAAAAATCATCATGAATACATGAGAGAATTATGTTTTGCAGGGCTTAAAGAAAGATATAAAGATAAGCTAACAGAAGAAATTGAAAAAAGATTAGAATACGAATTAAGTGTTATAGAGGGCATGGGATTTGTTGATTATTTTCTTATAACATGGGATTTTATAAAATATGCTAAAGATAATGGAATAGCAGTAGGACCTGGTAGAGGATCTGTTGCTGGAAGTATAGTTGCATACACACTTAATATAACTAATATTGACCCTATAAAATATAATCTACTTTTTGAAAGATTTCTTAATCCAGATAGAATATCAATGCCAGATATAGATGTGGATTTCTGTTATGAAAGAAGACAAGAAGTAATAGATTATGTGGTGCAAAAATATGGCGCGGAACATGTAGCTCAAATAATAACTTTTGGAACTATGGCCGCTCGAAATGCTATAAGAGATGTAGGTCGGGCGTTAGATATAGGTTATGGAGAAGTAGATCGTGTAGCAAAAATGATACCAAAAGAGCTAGGAATAACTATACAAAAATCTTTAAACTTAAATAGCGAATTAAAAAAAGCTTATGAAACAGAAGCAACTACAAATCGTTTGCTTAATATGTCAATGAAACTTGAAGGATTTACACGCCACTCATCAACACACGCCGCTGGAGTTGTTATATGTGATGATAAAGTTTTAGAGCATGTACCGCTTAATCAGAGTGACGGTGTAATAACAACCCAATTTACAATGAATACTTTAGAAGAACTTGGGCTTTTAAAAATGGATTTTTTGGGACTACGAACACTTACAGTTATAAGAAATTCTGTAGCTGAAATAGAAAGAACTAATGGCGTATTTATAGATATAGATAATATAAATTTTGATGATAAAGCTGTTTTTAATTTAATATCTCAAGGTAAAACAGAAGGAGTTTTTCAGCTTGAAAGTTCGGGTATTAAAAGTTTTATTAGAGAATTAAAACCTGAATCTTTAGAGGATATGATAGCAGGGATATCCTTATACAGGCCTGGGCCTATGGATTTCATCCCAAAATATGTGAGTGGTAAAAATAGCGGCAAAGAAATAAAGTATACACACGACGCTTTAAAGCCAATTCTTGAACCCACATATGGTTGTATAGTATATCAAGAGCAAGTAATGCAAATAGTTCGTGATTTGGCTGGATATAGTTTAAGTCGTAGTGATTTGATGCGTAGAGCTATGAGCAAGAAAAAAACAGATGTTATGGAGGAAGAACGTAAAAACTTTATATATGGTATAGAAGGAGAATTTCCAGGCTGTATAAAAAATGGAATACCGAAAGAAATAGCTTCCAAAATATTTGATGAAATGACGGATTTTGCGAAATATGCATTTAATAAGTCTCATGCAGCAGCATATGCTGTAATAGCATACCAAACAGCATGGTTAAAAACCCATTATCCTGTAGAGTTTATGGCGGCTCTTATGAGCTCTGTTATGGACTCTACAGCAAAAATATCAGAGTATATAGAAAGTTGTAAAAAGATGAAAATATCTCTTTTGCCACCAGATATTAATGAAGGATTTAGTAATTTTAGCGTATCAGGAGATTCTATAAGATTTGGGCTTTCCGCGATAAAAAATGTAGGCAAATCAGTGATTTCAAATCTTGTAGATGAAAGGGAGAAAGGTGGAAACTATACTTCTATAACAGAGTTTATAAGCAGGTTAAGTTCAAAAGATCTTAATAAAAGGTGTTTAGAAAGCCTTATAAAAGCAGGTGCTTTTGATACATTAGGAGGAAATAGGAAGCAATATATGTTTGTATATGCTCAAATTTTGTCTGATAATTCTCAAAGTAAGAAAAAAACCATGGAAGGGCAATTAAGTCTTTTCGGTTTATTTGAAGAGAATGATATTTACAAAGATGAGCTACCTAATATACCCGAATATGAATCACATGAAATTTTCGCTATGGAAAAAGAGGTAGCAGGAATATATATAAGCGGTCATCCACTTTCTGAACACATGTGTTTTTTGGACAATTACACAAATTCGACAAGCAAAAATTTCCTAATGGACATAGATGAAGTAGAAAATATTGTAGATAAAAGCAAAATTTATGATGGAAAAATATTAAATGTTGGTGGTATTATACTTGCTAAGTCTGTGAAATTTACTAAAAATAATGCTGCAATGGCTTTTATCACTTTAGAAGACTTATATGGTACAATAGAGATAGTAATCTTTCCAAATGTTTACGAGAGATTATCTGATAGACTTAACGAAAATGAAATTGTTTTAGTAACAGGTAGGGCAAGCATAAAAGAAGAAGAAAATGCAAAACTTATAGCAAACAATATTAGGTTTATTGACGACCTAAAAGCTGGCGACAAAATAACTACTAATGCGGCTACACTATGGCTTAAAGTAATAAGAAAATTTGATATGAACTGTAAAAATATACAACAAATTCTATTAAAGCATAGTGGAAATTCGCCAGTAATCGTATACGATGAAGAAACTAAAATGAAATTTAGTTTAGGCAAAGAGTTTTATGCGGAAATTAGTAACGAACTTTTAGGTGAACTTAAAGCCTTGCTGGGCGAGAGTTGTGTGGCGGTTGTGCCAGCCAAAATTATTTAGCAAAAGTGAGAACCTGTATTCATGAAAAAATAAAAATTTTAAAACCGTGAGACTCCGTCTCACCCTCTGTAAACTTTTTGTAAAAAGTTTAATCAAAAACTTTAAGCAAGCACGTATGTGCTTGCAAATAAAGCGGTCAAGCGTGCTACGCTTGAAATTGCTACATGTAGCAATGAGTTTGGGGTGAATAGCTCCGAGGTTTTACTCTTTTTTTGTTCTGAATACTATGTTACTGGAGGTCTTAAAATGAAAAGTGTTAAAAGGATAGGTATATTAACAAGTGGTGGCGACGCACCAGGTATGAATCCTGTAATCCGAGCAGTTGTTAGAAATGCATCTAAAGAAGGCGTGGAAGTAGTAGGAATAAAAAGAGGTTATGAAGGACTACTTTCAGGTGATATAGTAAACTTAGATGATGCAAAAGTTTCTGATATAACTAATCGAGGCGGAACTATTTTACTTACTGCTAGATGTATGGAAATGATGCAAGAAAAAGGGCAACAACGAGCATATGAGATAAGCAGAGTACTTGGTATTGATGCTCTTATTGTAATAGGGGGCGATGGTTCTTTAACAGGCGCAAAAAAACTTGCAGAATTAGGGCTTTCTGTTGTAGGTATACCAGGTACTATAGACCTAGACCTTCCATGCTCAGAATATACAATTGGTTTTGATACAGCGGTAAATAGCGGTATGACAGCCATAAGTAAAATTAGAGATACATCAACATCACATGAAAGATGTAGTGTTGTAGAAGTTATGGGAAGAAACTGCGGTGCTATTGCACTTTGGTGTGCTGTAGCAGGCGGTGCTGATGATGTATTAGTGCCTGAAGTACCAGATGTTGATGAAGATGCGGTTATCAGGCAAGTTTTACAGAACCGTGCAAAAGGCAAAAATCACAACCTTATAGTTGTTGCTGAAGGAATTGGACAAAGTCAAAGGCTTGCTAAAAAAATTGAAGAAGTAACTGGCATAGAATCCAGAGCTACAATACTTGGTCACCTTCAAAGAGGTGGATCACCTACAGCACTTGATAGATTACATGGTTCTAATATGGGTAGTATGGCGGTTGATCTTTTACTTAAAGGCGAAAGTAATCGTGTTATAATAGTAAAAGATGGCAAATATGATCATATGGATATAGGCGAAGCATTAAGCTATACTCGTGAATTTGATAAGGCACTTTATAATTCAGTAAAAAGATTATCAATGTAAATACTATAAAAAATGTTTTATAAATAAGAAGGGATGATTTTTTTGAGAAAAACAAAGATAATATGTACATTAGGTCCAGCTACAGATAGTAAAGAGAAAATAAAAGAACTTGTAAATGCAGGACTTAACGGAGCTAGATTTAACTTTTCACATGGTACACATGAGTACCACGCATCACTTGTAGAAAAAGTAAAAGCAGTAAGAGAAGAACTTGGTGTTCCAGTTGCTTTAATTCTTGATACAAAAGGTCCAGAGATACGTATTAAAAAGTTTGCAAATGAAGTAGTTCAATTACAAAAAGGTAACAAATTTACTTTAACAACTGATGATATTGATGGTGATGAAACTCGTGTTGCTGTTACTTACGAAGGTTTACCAAATGATTTATCAGTTGGCGGTAGAATTTTACTTGATGATGGACTAATAGAATTAAAAGTTACTGAAATTAAAGGTAACGACGTTATCTGTGACATAATAAACGGTGGTCAGCTAAAAAATAATAAAGGTGTAAATATTCCTGATATTCCAGTTAATTTACCAGCTCTTACTGAAAAAGATGAGCAAGATATAATTTTTGGTATCAAGCAAGGATTTGATTTTATAGCAGCGTCGTTTATACGTTCTGCAAGCGATGTTTTAAAAATCCGTAAAGTATTAAAAGATAATGGTGGTGAGCATATCCACATTATTTCAAAAGTAGAAAATAGAGAAGGTGTAGATAATCTTGATGAAATATTAAGAGAATCTGATGCTTTGATGGTTGCTCGTGGAGATTTAGGTGTAGAAATTAATCCTGAAGAAGTGCCTATCGTTCAAAAAGATATGATTAGAAGAGCTAATGAGCTTGGCAAACCAGTTATTACAGCTACTCAAATGCTTGAGTCTATGATTCAAAATCCACGTCCAACAAGAGCAGAAGCAAGTGATGTTGCTAACGCTATATTTGATGGTACTGATGTTATTATGCTTTCTGGAGAAACTGCTAGTGGAGCGTATCCAGTTGAAGCTGTTAGTATGATGGCTCGTATCGCTGTTAAAACAGAAGAATCTATTGAGTACCACAAAGATATGAAAAGGACTAACAAAGAAACGAAATCTAATATTACAGATGCAATCAGTTATGCTACAGCTGCAGTCGCTTCAGATGTAGAAGCAGTTAGCATTATAACTCTTACAGGTTCTGGTTTTACTGCAAGAATGGTTTCAAAATTCAGACCATTCTGCCCTGTAATTGCAATTACGCCTAGAGAAACAGTTTATAGACAAATGAATTTAATTTGGGGTTGTATACCTGTTTTATCTGACATTATAGCTGAACAAGATGTATTTGGCGCGGCTATCAAAGTAGCAGAAAAGCAAGAGCTTGTTAAGCAAAAAGACACTGTAGTTTTCGCTGCTGGCGTACCTCTTAACGTAGGCGGAACTACTAACAGCATCAAAGTACAAGTAGTAGGCGAGTAATTAAAGATTAAAAGATAAGACCGTGGAGGCTCTGCCTCCACACCACCGCAAGCGCAAGCACGCTTGACCGCTTTATGAGAACGTGCATACGCACGTTCTTTTTTTAATTTAAGCGTAGTGTACATAAAGGGGAAAGGAAAGAAAAAAGATTAAGACCTTGGGACTCCGTCCCAAACCCTGACCGCTTTTTGAAAAAAGCGGTGCAAAAACTTTGGAGAACGCACATTCGTGCGTTCTTTTTTGTTTCAAACGTAGTGTACATGGAAGGAGAAAATTTTAGGAACGCACGAATGTGCGTTCCCTTACGCGGTCAAGCGCGCGTGCGCTTGTCGGGGTGTGGGGCTGAAAGCCCCACGGTTTTAATCTTTTAATCTTTTGACCTTATATTTTAAAATTAGGTGTTGTAATTTTTGTTAGTATGGTTTATTATTGAAGCTGTACAGATGCGGTAGTTTTGAGTAGTAAAGAATTACAGCGGAACGCTAGGTTGGACAAACAACCTAACGAACTTATTCCAAGTCCCTGAGAAGACCTGTAACAAACGGAAATAAACCGCCACTGTAACGAATATGATTATATAATATATTGATAATCTACGCAAGAAAGACGCTTTTGAGGGTTTTATTTGGTTGCGAAGGGGTTAATGTATTAGTACTTTGTGTAGCTAGGTGTTTTTTTGGTACCCATTTTTAAGCTGCGTAGGGTTTTGTTTGTATACTCATGTTCGTTATAGAGGTAGGGGTACTGATGGTGCTAAACGTTTGGGTGTCAATGGGCAATAGTCCATTGATGCCTTTTTTTCGTGAAAGCTCAAGTTACTACACTGTATGCAATAACTAGCACTGACGGTACCCAAAATTAGTTTAGAAAGGGGGGGATTATTGTTATTTTAAGTGAACAAGAACAGGACATGATTAATGAACTTATGAGCAAAAGACAGGAAGTCGCTTATGAACACTTGGAGAAAAACGAAGAATATAAACAATTATGCGAAAAGCAAGAAAAAACAAGGGTAATGGTAGAAAAGTTATATGATTGTTTTATCGAGGATGAGAAAACTATTATTAGCGATTATTATATGGGCGAATTTGAGAAAAGCGTTTTACAGGAACATTATATATATATACAAGGTTTAAAAGATGGGTTTGATTTATTAAAGTACGCAGGGCTTCCTGACTGGAAAACAAAAGATTAAAAGAAGAAAAGATTAAAAACCTTGGGGCTTTCAGCCCCAAACCCCGACAAGGGTTTCACCCTTGACCCATTTTTAGGAACGCACATTTGTGCGCTCCTTTTTTTAATTCAAACATAGTGCATATAAATAGGGAAAGAGAAGACCTTGGGACTCCGTCCCAAACCCTGACCGCTTTTTGAAAAAAGCGGTGCAAAAACTTTGGAGAACGCACGAATGTGCGTTCCTTTACGCGGTCAAGCGCGCGTGCGCTTGTCGGGGGAGGTGGGGGCGAGGCCCCCACGGTCTTAATCTTTTAATCTATTAGGTATAAAAAAATATGAAGTCGCATAGATATGGGATATGTACAAGTTTACGAAGGAGGAAATGATATGATACTAGAATATTTAGGTGGTGAGCTTCAAAAGATTTTGAAAAATGTGGACAAGAATTTTTTTGAAGAAATAGAAGAAATAAGATTGCGTGTGAATAAACCAATAATAATACATAAAAATAATCAAGAACATACAGTAACAAAAAATGGTAATGTGACTAGTGATATTTCTTTAGGATATAGGGTGACAGAATCAGATGTTATGCGAACAATAGAAAATATGAGCAATTTTTCACTTTACGCTTTTGAAAATGAATTGAAAAGCGGGTATATAACACTTCCTGGTGGTCACCGTGTTGGGGTAAGTGGTAAAGCAATTTTAAATAGAGGTGAAGTTAAAACTATTAATAATATTAGCGGAATGAATATACGGGTATCCCATGAAATTTATGGTTGTAGTGACTCGGTTCTAAAATATATAACAGAACCGTCACTTGCACATACAATGATAATTTCACCGCCAGCTTGTGGAAAAACAACACTATTAAGGGATATAGTAAGACAAATAAGCGATGGAGTAAAAGGAAAATTTGAAGGACAAACTGTCGGTGTAATAGATGAGCGTTCGGAAATAGCAGGGTGCTATAAAGGCATACCACAGAATAATGTAGGAATGCGAACGGATGTTTTAGACGGCTGTCCGAAAGCTGAAGGAATGATAATGTTACTTAGATCTATGTCGCCTAAGGTTTTAGCGGTAGATGAAATAGGTAAAAAAGAAGATATTTACGCTATAGACGACATAATGAACGCAGGGGTTAAAATTATATGTACAGTACATGGTAAATCGATAGAAGATTTACAACAGCGAGATATATTAGCGGAAGTTATAAATAAAAAAGTTTTTGAAAGATATGTGGTTTTGGGTTACAAGGCGAAAATAAAAGCAATATATGACAATGATTTAAATCTGGTACAAATATATGATTAGAGTATTAGGTATAGTTTTAATAATGGGCTCTAGTACGCTTGCTGGTTTATATTACGCTAACATGCAAATGTTCAGAATAAAAGATTTAAAAGAAATAAAAAAAGCTTTAATAATACTTCTTTCTGAAATAGAGTACACGCTAACACCATTGCCACAAGCAATGGAAAATATATCAACAAGAATAGAAACACCAGTAAACAAAATATTTATAGATTCTGCAACTACTTTGAATGAAAAAACGGGACAAGGTATCAGTGAAGTATGGGCTGAAGTTTTAAACAATAACAAATCAGATTATTATTTCACAGAAGAAGATTTAGATTATTTAAAATCGTTTGGTAAAACTTTAGGTTATCTAGATAAAAACCTTCAACTAAACAGCATTCAAGTAACAATAAAATATATAGAAGATAAAATAGAAGAATTAAATGTAACATCGCTACAAAATAAAAAATTATATCAAACGTTAGGCATACTAGGCGGGCTGCTCATATGTGTAGTTTTAATTTAGTAAAGTCAAAAGATTAAAGGATAAAGACCTTGGGGCGTTGCCCCAAACCTCACAAACTTTGAGCAAGCATATACGTGCTTGCGTACTGGAGCCTGAGTTCAAACTTTCAAAATAATATTTTAAGCAAGCGTAGCTTGCGCAATAACGTGGTCAAGCGCACGTGCGCTTGTCGGGGTTTGGGGATGAAATCCCCAAGGTTTTAATCTTTTTGTCAGTTTAAGGAGGAGTTTTAGTGGATATAAATTCGGTTTTTCAAATAGCTACGGTGGGCATACTTGTAGCGGTGCTGAATCAAGTGCTAAATAGCGTAGGAAGACAAGAACAGGCAACAATGACAACTTTAGCTGGTGTAGTTATTGTATTGTTTTGGGTTATACATTATATAAGCGATTTATTTACTGTGGTACATACATTATTTCAGTTTTAGGGCGGAGGTGCTTTGATGGATATTATGCAGATAGTAGCAGTAGGCATTATATCAACTGTACTTGCGTTAGTAGTAAAAAGCCGATTACCTGAAATCGGTATTATGGTTTCAATAATAGGTGGAATATTAATATTTTTTATGTTAATGCCTTACTTAATAAATGTGTTAAACGTTATACAAAATTTATCAACCAATATAAACACTAATATGGAGCACATTCCAATAGTGTTTAGAATACTAGGAATAGCTTACATAGCAGAATTTGGGACACAAATATGTAAAGACGCTGGAGAAAGTGCCATAGCGTCTAAAATAGAATTAGGTGGTAAAGTTATTATCATGGTTGTATCGGCACCAATAATATTATCCTTCCTAAACCTAATAGTAACAATGCTACCTTAAAAGAGCCACGTCAAAAGATTAAGACCTTGGAGACTCCGTCAAGACTAGTCTTCAAACCACTGCAAGCGCACGCACATTCGTGCGTTCTAAAAAAGCGGTCAAGCGCGCTGCGCTTGCAGGGTCTGGGACGGAGTCCCACAAAAGGTTTTGATTTTTACTCTTTTAATCTTTAAAAAGGAGGTACATATGATAAAAATTTTTTTGGTGATTGCGCTGTGCCTTTTACCTGTAAGAATAGTTTATGGCTATGATATGGGTATGATAGAAGCGCAGTTGAATTTGCTGGAATTAGAAGAAGTAGAAATTATTTTGGGAAATGCGAATACGATAAATAATATGAGTTTTGTAGATTTAGTACAGAAGGCTATAACTGGCCAGTTGGATTTATCTTTTAATGGCATTTTAATGGGTGGGTTGCGACTTATATTTACGGAAATTCATTTGAATATAAGTTTAATGAAAGAACTGGTGTTTATATCAATACTTGCGGCTGTGCTTAAAAATTTAACAGAAAATTTTGAAAATAAAGCTGTAGCTGAACTTGGCTTTTACGTATGTTATATGTTACTTGTAGTCGTTATTTTTTCTTCGTTTACAATAGCAGTTGCTATAACTGAGGATATGATATTTATGGTTTCTCAAGTTGTACAAGTTTCTATACCTATAATTATGGGTCTTGTAATAATGAGTGGTAATGTTACTGGTGCATATGTTTTTAATTCATTGTTTATATTTGCAATAAATATTATAAATGTTGTTATACGGGATTTGTTAATACCGCTAGTCGTTTTTATTGCAACGATACAGATAATAAATTATTTAACAGAAAATGAAATACTAGGTAATTTATCTGATTTTATGAAAAAAATAATTACTTGGGGCGTTAAGTCATTAGCTATAATTTTTATATCAATCCTTACTATACAGAGGATAAGCGCACCGATATTAAATAATTTGGCGATAAGAACTGCTAGGTTTACTCTTAACGTTGTTCCTATAGTTGGTGATGTACTTACAGGTGCTATAGATTCAGTTTTATATATGGCGCAAGCTACGAAAAGCGGGGTTATAGTAGCGGTATTACTGAGTGTAATATATATTTGTATAGTACCTACTATAAAGTTAGTTGCTCTTATTTTCATATATAAATTTACTTCAGCAATTATACAGCCAATAAGCGATAGCCGAATTGTAAAATGCATAGATACGATAGGTAATTATACGTCAGTGTTACTTGGGATAGTAGTAATGGTGGTTGTTATGTTCACATTTGCAATGCTGCTCATGTTATCTTTCTGAAAGGGTGAAAGTTATGATATCTGAATACGTTAGAAATATTGCAGTTTTTTTACTATTTATAAGTTTTATAGGAATAATCACGCCAAATAGTAAATATAAAAGTTATATCAATTTAATATTAGGATTTATGCTTATATTTGTAATGCTTGCGCCTATATCAAATGTTATCGCTAGTAGCCAAATAAATTTTGAAGATATATTTGCAAGTTTAGAAGCAGAGATAAGCGCAGAAAGTGAAAATAATATTTTGGAAAGACAAGAATTTTATGAATATTCTCAAACAAGAATGATATTAAGCACATTTAAGCGTGAGTTAACAAATCAGATAGAAAATATAATTATAGAACATGAATTTAATCCAGTAAGCATTATTTTAGATATTAGTGACGAATTAGATAATTTCGGTGACATAAGAAATATATATATACATATATCAGAAAGAAATAAAGAGGAAAACATAAGTTCTATTATTGCAGTGGACAGAATAAGTATAGATATAGGGATGGAATCAGAAGCTGGTGCTAGAGTAAGCGAAACAAATTATCCTGAAGAGGTACAGATTTTAAAAAATTATATTTCCAACTTCTATAATTTGTCCGTTAGTAATATACATATAACGATACGTAGTTAACAAACAAACCAATTGATAAAAATGTAAGGAGGGCACTATGGATAAGCTGCGCAAACTATTTAAGGGCAAAAATAAAAACACCATAACTAATTTAGCAGTAGCCGCCACTATTGGTATACTTCTGCTCGTTATGAATGGTGAATTTTTCGGGGAAAAAGAAGAAAATGCAGAGGTAAGAGTCTTGCCAGAAGAAGCAGGGAATAGTATAGAAACTATATCAAGACAAATACCAAGTACGCACGAAGGAATTTTAGAAGCGCGACTGGAAGAAGCTTTTAGCCATGTTCAAGGGGTAGGCGAGGTTAGGGTTATGTTAACTTTGGCTCATGGACGTGAGATAGTAATCGCTGAAGATATTCTATTAAATGAGTCAAATACCAGTGAAGTGGATGCTTCTGGAGGAACTCGTGAGGTTAGTACTACATCTTTAAATAGTAACAAGATAATAATAGGAGGTTCTGGGGGCCATCAACCTCTAATTTTGAAAGAGATAGAACCGCAAGTGGAAGGTGTGATAATCATAGCAGAAGGTGGAGATAATGTTACTGTAAGGGAAGCGTTAATAAATGCAACTAGAACTGTTTTAGGGATAGATGCTCATAGGGTTCAAGTTTTACAAATGGCTAATCAAAGTAGTGTAAATTAAATAACATGAGTTCGACGTAGTCGAACCAACCAGTGTAACTGGTTGAAAATCGCAAGATTTTTCATGTTAAGAGTACTTTTTCCTATGAAAAAAGTACGAATATAATCAAAGTTCGATGGAGTCTTCATTCCATCGAACTCACATTAAATACATATTTTTAAGGAGGCAACAATAATGTTTAAACTTAGAAGAAATCAAGTAATAATAACATCTTTGGTAGTTATGATAGCAATGGCTGGTTATTTAAATCATGTAGATAATCAAATAGAAATACCAGAAGGTTTTGCAGTTAATCAAGAGGGCGATATAAGTGCACTTATTACAGATGCAAGTGAATTACTAGCAGCTGATTTAGCAGAAATGGAAGCAATACCAGCAGATATAGCTATAACACCACTTGCGCCTACAGCTATAGAAGATTTAGGAACTGAAACAGGTGAAGCTATGTTTGTAAACGCAACGCCTAGTGATGATTCAACATTTTTCATTCAAGCTAGATTAGATCGTGAGCAATCAAGAGCTAGACAAAGGGAAGTTTTACTAGAGCTTATTAACAATGAAAATATAGGGCAAGAAGTAAGAGCAGAATCAGCAGATGAAATGCTTACAATTCAAAGACGTATAGAAAAAGAGTCAGCAGCAGAAGCATTAATTGAATCAAGAGGATTTAACGAAGTTTTTGTAAGAGTTGGAGATAATTCAGTTGATATCATAGTTAACAAAGAATCGTTAACAGATGCAGAAGTAGCACAAATTGAAGATATCATCGAGCGTAAAACAGGTGCAGCTCCAGAGACTATACGCATCAGCCCTATGAACGCTAGTAGATAGTTAAAAGATAAAGACCGTGGGGCTTCCGCCCCACCACCCCGACAAGCGTAGCACGCTTGACCGCTTTAAGAGAACACGCATGCGCGCGTTCTTTTTTTGATTCAAACGTAGTGTATATAAAGGGGAAGCATTTAAGGAACGCACGCACGTGCGCTTGTCGGGGCGGTGGGGCGGAAGCCCCACGGTCTTTATCTTTTTATGCTTTACAAAAATATGTAAAATAATTGACACTGAAATGCATTTAACTTATAATTTTATTATTTATGAGGAGGTGGGATTGCTGGAACCTAATAAGGGTAACAAAAAACAGCAGAATGGTAAGAATAATAATGAAGGATTTAATATTTTTAACTTTCTTTTGATAGGCTTGGTTTTTACTGTAATAATAAATGTTTTTACTACGTCTATGGCAAATAGAACTATACAAAATATTAATTATAATCAGTTTTTGGATTTATTAGCGAACGAAAAAATATCACATGTAGAAATACGATATGATAGATTGGTAATCACGGTAAGCGATGATATAGATCAAAGTGAGCTTAATAGCATTTTAGGGATAACTATTATTCAAACAGAAAATAATACAGAAGTGCTAAATCCAGAAGGCCCAAGTGCACCAGCAACTACAGGGTCAATTTTGGATACTGCTAGAGAAAATTTGATATTTAATAACGCAGGATTTATGCAAAGTCCTGAACCTAGTTCTTCTAACAGAGTATTTTATACAGGTAATTTAGGAGACCCAAATCTTGTCGAAAGATTGATAATGGCTGGTGTAAGTTATCATTCGCCAGTAGTAGAAAGAAATCCAATGCTTGAATTTATTGTTAATTGGGTTTTACCACTTGCATTTTTTTACCTTCTATTTACTTTGGTTATGCGAAGCATGTCAAAAAGAATGGGCGGCGGTGGCGGTGGCTTTATGAACATTGGAAAGTCAAACGCTAAAATGTACGATTTAGAGAAAAAGACAGGTGTAACTTTTGATGATGTAGCAGGTCAAGAAGAAGCTAAAGAGTCACTCGGTGAAATTGTAGATTTTCTTCATAGCCCAGAGAAATATACGAAAATTGGTGCGAAACAACCAAAAGGCGCATTATTAGTAGGCCCTCCTGGTACAGGTAAAACTTTATTAGCTAAAGCTGTAGCAGGTGAAGCTAATGTTGCATTTTTTTCACTTTCTGGCTCAGAGTTCGTAGAAATGTATGTAGGTGTAGGTGCTTCTCGTGTAAGGGATTTATTTAAACAAGCCAATACTCATGCACCATGTATTATTTTTATAGATGAGGTAGATGCTATAGGAAAAAGCCGAGATAGTAAAATGGGTGGTGGCAATGACGAAAGAGAGCAAACACTAAACCAGTTACTAGCTGAAATGGATGGGTTTGATACATCTAAAGGTATTATGATAATGGCTGCAACTAATAGACCTGAAATATTAGATAAAGCACTACTCAGACCAGGTCGTTTCGATAGACGTATAATAGTAGAAAAACCAGATTTACCAGGTCGAGAATCTATATTAAGTGTTCATGCTAAAAAAGTAAAAATGGGTGAAGATACAGATATAAAGAAAATAGCATTAGCTACAAGTGGTGCAGCAGGAGCTGATCTTGCGAATATGATAAATGAAGCGGCACTCCGTGCTGTAAGGCTAGGAAGGGATGAAGTTCTACAAGAGGATTTAATGGAAGCTGTAGAAGTTGTAATTGCTGGAAAAGAGAAAAAAGACAGAATATTATCACCAAAAGAAAAGCGTTTAGTTGCTTTCCATGAAGTAGGCCATGCATTAGCTTCTGCTCTGCAAAAAAATGCGCAACCAGTACAGAAAATTACTATTGTTCCAAGAACAATGGGGTCATTGGGCTATACAATGCAAATGCCTGAAGAAGAAAGATATCTTATGTTAAAAGATGAGATGTTAGCCCAAATAGTAGTTATGTTAGCAGGCCGTGCAGCTGAAGAAGTAGAATTTAACAAAGAAACAACAGGTGCATCAAACGATATTGAACGCGCAACTAAAATGGCTAGATCTATGGTAAGTCAATATGGTATGAGTGAGAAGTTTGGAATGATGGGACTTGAAAGCATAGAAAATAGATATTTAGATGGTAGAGCAGTATCGACATGTTCAGATTCTACAGGCGCAGAACTTGATAAAGAAGTTCAAAAAATAATAACTAGTTGCCATAAAAAAGCAATTCAGCTTTTAGAAGAAAATAAAGAAGCATTGAGGGATATTTCAGAATTTCTAATAAATAAAGAAACGATAACAGGCGAAGAATTTATGGAGATTTTATCAAAATTTGTAGATATTGAAGCCAAAAAAGAAGAATTGGAGAAAGCAGAAAATGTAGTAATAAAATCAGTTGATGAAACAACTGATAAGGTAGTAGAATTACCAAAAAAATCAGTAGATTTAGAAGATTATGACGAATCAATAGATTTAACAGATAATGAACTCAGTGAAATACTCGAAGAAACATTAGGAGATCAAGAAGAAAAAGAGAAATAAGAAAAGGAGATGGGTTTATGAATTTTGAAGCTAGTAGAGATCGTGAACGTGTTGACGAAGACGGTTTAAACAGATATATTGCAGGTGTATTTGGCTGGACATTTTTGGGGCTTTTTGTTACAGCTGCTACAGTAGGTTTTTTTATTTTTGGACTTGTTTTTAGTCCAGCTATAGCTAATATGTTAGCTTTTAGTTTGCAGTACATGTTATTTTTATCTATTGCTCAGTTTGGTTTAGTTATGGTTTTTTCAATGAAAATTCAAACGATGAAGCCCTCTAGCGCGAAACTACTTTATTTATTTTACGCTATGTCAAATGGTATATTTTTTACGTGGGTAGCTTTAAGTTTTAACGTTGATGTATTAGTACTTTCTTTTTTAATTACTTCTATATCATTTGGTTCTATGGCACTATACGGTTACTACACAAAATCTGATTTAACTAGTATGGGTAATATATTAAAAATGGCATTAATCGGTCTTATAATTAGTGTTGTTGCTAATATATTTATGCAAAGCTCTACGCTTGACCTTATCATATGTATAGCTGGCTTATTTATATTTCTTGGGCTTACAGTTTACGATACAAAAAAAATAAAAGATTTTTACTACACTAGTGTAAGCCAAGGTGGCGAAAGTGATTTATCTAAAAACTTAGCTATATATTCAGCATTAGGTTTGTATCTAAACTTCATCAATATATTTATGTTCATTCTAAGGTTGTTATCAAATTCTGATGATTAGGATCAAGAGATTAAGACCGTGGGGATTTCATCCCCACCTCCCCTGACAAGCGCAAGCGCGCTTGACCGCGTTTTTAAGACCACGCATTCGCGTGGTCTTGTTTTTGTTTCAAAATTTTATATGAATTCTGTTTTTTGTTTTAAAGAACTTTCAGAATTTTTGGCTTTGCCAAAAACTGAAAATATAAAAAAAGCAAGCGTGTTAACGCTTGCTAAAAGTAGCGGTCAAGCGCGCTGCGCTTGTCGGTGGGGTGGTGCGGAAGCCCCACGATCTTAATTTTTTGACTTTCAAAAAAATGATTCTAAACACTCTTTAGCGTATTGTTCTTTGTTTTCTTGCTTGAGACACTCTATACACTTTTCTGTGTTAAGTCGAATGTTTTGTGCTATTTGTTGTGCTTGAAGTTCTGTTAAATTATGTTCTTCTACTAGTTTTGTAAACTCTTGGTTGAAAATGGCGAGCATCTCGTCTAAATCCGATGAGATGTATTTAGATAATATTTTTTTAGCGAGTTTCTCTGTTAATGCGCCTAATCCTCCTGAACCTATAATTCCTGCGAAAATCCATAAAACCGTATTTTCTGCTAATATAATTCCTGTTCCAGCGTACCAGCCTACTGTGCCACCGATTAGTAAACTAAGTGAAAGCACTATATCTATTATAAATTGCTTTTTACTTGTATGCCCTTTTATATGACGAACTACATCTACTATCAACATCGCTAAAGTTGAAATCAGTCTTACCCAAATATTAGCCTTTAAAAGTTGAAACGAGATTCTAGGCCCTATTTTAAATAAATTTATAAGCATAGTTACCAGTTTCGGTAAAAGTAATTTAGGTTGAAGTTTATTTTTAATTTTATCCGTTCTATTATCTTGTATTTTCAAATACATAATCTCTATCCTTTCTTTAAACTTTTGTTAAATTATACTTTAGTTTACATTATACAATGGATCAAGTTCAAGTGAGATAAAAGTCGAAAGGTTATAGTAAACAAACTTTTAAACTATATAGCAGTAGAAATTTATAAAATCTTGGGACTCTGTCCCAAACCCTGCAAACTTTTTGTAAAAAGTTTGATCAAAAACTTTAAGCAAGCGCACATGCGCTTGCAAAAAAAGCGGTCAAGCGCGCTTGCGCTTGCTGGGGTTTGGGGCGAGTAGCCCCAAGGTTTTTATCTCTTAATCTCTTAATCTTTTAATTTAAATAAGCTACGTGCGACTTGTATTTTATATATACTGTAGTAGATTAGTGAAAGCGAGGTGATTTTGTGGAAAGCGGAAAAATAGATCCTTCTCTTGTTAATATACCGCACCCAAGTACGATAGATAATTCGTTAACTGATATTAATGCTGGACTGGATGAAAACAGTAATATATGGGAGGTAATTGTTAAATATAATGGTGATATACTCGTAATACAAGAAGCATTAAATGCGTATGTGGAGATTTTAAATAATTCTTATGCAATAGTTACTTTGCCGCTAGAAAATATAAATAAATTAGCCAGTTATAGCGAAGTTGAATTTGTTGAGAAACCAAAAGTATTAGGCATAATGCAAGCAGCGTCAGATAGTTTGTTTAAAAGTTGTATAACCCCTGTGCAAAGAGATTTGTCTCTTAATCTAACTGGGAAAGGTGTTATTGTAGCGATACTAGATTCTGGTATTGACTATGCACATCCTGATTTTTTAGATAGTAATGGAAATACACGAATTTTATATTTGTGGGATCAAAGTATACAAGGAAATCCACCTAATGGTTTTAGAGATGGTTCGGAGTATACACAGGACGATATTAATGAAGCTTTAAGACTAGGAACTAGTATGGGCGAAAGAATGTCACGTGTCCCAAGTATGGATCATATGGGGCATGGAACAGGCGTTGCTGGTATTGCATGTGGAAAAGACGGTGCTGCACCTGAAGCATCTATGATAATAGTGAAGATTGGTAGAAATATTGACAGAGGGTTTGCACGTACAACAGAGTTAATGCGAGGATTAAAGTATGTAATTTCTAAGGCTACAGAATTAAATATGCCTATATCTGTGAACGTTAGCTTTGGTACAAATGATGGGTCGCATGACGGTAGATCCTTATTTGAAACTTTTATTAATGATATTTCTCAGCAGTGGAAAACAAACATTGTTGTTGCTTCAGGCAATGAAGGGGATACAGGCAAGCATTATAAGGGTGTTATTTCTCAAAACTCTACAGTGAATGTAGAATTTTCTGTAGGCGGTAATTTAAAGACATTACCGATTACTTTATGGAAGTCTTTTGTTGATAAATTCGCCTTTGAAATTATTTCACCAGATGGAGTATCTACAGGAATAATAAATTATTCTAGTGATTTGAGAAGGTTTATTTTTAGTACTTGTGTGCTATATATATCTTTTGGTCAACCTACTCAATACAACGAAGATCAAGAAGTTTACTTTCAATTTGTCGCAAACCCTAATATGGATATAAATAGCGGAATCTGGACTATAAGCGTGAAACCAGTAAGCATAGTACAAGGTGATTTTGATATGTGGTTGCCTATAACGGAAATGGTATCAAATCAAACTTACTTTTTATCGTCAGACACAAATATAACCCTAACATTACCTTCTACAGCTCTAAATGTAATAACTGTAGGGGGATATGATTCAACTATAAATACGGTAAGTAGCTTTTCTGGAAAAGGTTATACAAGAACTTTTAATATTGTAAAACCAGATTTAGTAGCACCAGCAGTGGGTATAGTTACATCTGCACCAGGGGGTAGTTACAATGCGAAAACTGGAACAAGTTTTGCGGCACCACATGTAGCAGGTTCTGTAGCACTACTTATGCAATGGGGAATTGTAGATGGTAATGATTTATTCCTATATGGTCAAAAAACAAAAGCTTATCTTCAGCTTGGGGCACGTAGAGAAAGCTCTTTAACTTATCCAAACCCTCAATGGGGTTATGGTGCTCTATGTCTTATGAACTCTATAAATTATTTAAGAGAGTTCGCTATAATTCCAGGTGGAAATTTTGGTCTTATAGGCGTTAGCAAAGAGCTTGAGACAATGGAAAAACCAAACAATGTAAATAAAGTATTATCAGAGGATTATATTGATTTAGTAATTAAAAATAATGCAAATTCAGCAGAATATTTAGAAGAAAATGAAGAGTGGACATTTAATCAAACGTTACTTTCTGAATATGGAATACTTAATATACATAAAGATAAATTAAGTGAATTTAAAGAGGGGATGGGGCAGTTAGTAGTACAAGAAAACCCTAAACTTTTAGGGTTAATGGGCAGGCAAAGTATAGAAGCATCTGGAATACTTGCGGTCCAAAATTATCCGTATTTATCTTTAAAAGGAACAGGTACACTAATAGGGATAATTGATACAGGTATAAACTATACTAATAATGCTTTTGTATATGAAGATAACACTTCAAAAATAGATTTTCTTTGGGATCAAACAATACAAAATGATAAACCTCCAGCAGATTTTACCTATGGAACAGAGTATACAAATGCTGATATAAATAGGGCACTTAAATCGGATAATCCTTTTGAAATAGTGCCACATAGAGATGATGTTGGGCATGGTACATTTTTAGCCTCTGTTGCTTGTGGTAGAGAAAGTCAAAATATAAATTATATAGGTGCAGCACCTGATGCAAATTTAATAGTTGTTAAACTAAAGCCAGCAAAAAAATATTTAAGAGAAGAAGAAGCTATAAGTGATACTATAGAAAATGTGTATCAATCAAGCGATTTTATGGCAGGACTTGAATATATACGCCTTAGGGCTATATCACTTGGTAAACCTGTAGCTATATGTATAAGCGTTGGTACAAATTTGGGCGCACATGATGGGCTATCTATATTTGAAGAATATATTTCAAGAGTAGCTATAAGAAATGGGGTAGTAATAGCGGCCGCTATGGGGAATGAAGGGCGAAGTAGAAGCCATATGATGGGTACGATAGAGGAGACAGGCAATGATAAAGATGTGGAATTAAGGATTGGAGAAAATGAATCAGGTATTACTATTGGTATATACGCTTATCCATCAGATAAATTATCAATAAGAATAACAAGCCCAACTGGAGAATTTATAAATCCGATATTTGCACGAGGTTCTTCAGTATATGAAACGGATCTATTACTTGAAGAATCTAAAATAAGGGTATCATATTTGGCTTCGAGTGAAAAAAATGCAAGTGAAGAAATATATGTTAGAATTGTAAAGCCAACGCCTGGTATTTGGAAAATCACAGTACATGGAGATTTAATAACAGATGGGCGTTTTCATACATGGCTACCAATAACTGAATTTATAGGAAATGACACATATTTTTTAGAATCAGACCCCAATTTTTCAATGACTATTCCCTCAACATCATATAGTGTAGTTTCTGTTGGAGCGTATAATAGTTTGGATGGGACATTATATGTTGCTACAGGGCGTGGACCGACAAGAGGTTTTTCGATGGAGCCAGCTTTTGTAGCACCTGGCGTTAATGTAGATGGTGTTATCGGCGTTAATTTTGGTACTATGACAGGAACAAGTGTTGCAGCAGCAATAACGGCTGGCGCATCTTCGTTGCTTCTACAATGGGGGATTCTCCAGCAAAACGAAATTATTTTCAACTCCATACGAGCAAATTCATATTTAATAAAAGGTTGTACGCGAAAAGATTCGCTAGACTATCCCAACTACCAATGGGGATACGGTGAGCTTAACCTCATACGATCATTTGAAGTATTAAGAATAACCTAGAAGATTAAAACCTTGGGCTTTCAGCCCAAACCCGACAAGCGCACGTGCGCTTGACCACGTAATTGCGTGAGCTATGCTCACGCTTAAAATTTGAAGAAGTTTGAGAAAAAGAACGCATGAAGTGCGTTCTTAAAAAAGGGTCAAGGGTGAAACCCTTGTGGAGGTTTGGAGGCAACGCCTCCAAGATTTTAATCTTTTAAGCGTACGCATGATTGACCATGATTTCAGTGTACGTGTTGATAAAGGGAATAAAAAAAAGAACGCACGAAGTGCGTTCTTAAAAAGGGGTCAAGGGTGAAACCCTTGTGGAGGTTTGGAGGCAACGCCTCTAAGGTTTTAATCTTTTAATCTTTTTAAAATATCGAAAAACCTAGGGAAGGATATGTTGACGCAGTCGGGGTTGTCTAACTCGACATGCCCTATGGTTTTTAAACTTGCGATAGCAAGACTCATAGCAATTCGATGGTCGTTGTACGTGGACACTTTATCGCCATAAAGCACGTGGCCACCCTCTATAATTAGTCCGTCTGTAGTTTCTTCTATTTTCGCATTTAGTTTTTTTAATTCTGTTGCTAAAGCTGATAGCCTGTTGGATTCTTTAAATTTTAATTCTTCAGCATTTTTTATTATTGTTGTTCCTGTAGCAAATAGTGCAGCGATACTAAATATAGGAATTTCATCTATCATACTTGGGATTATATCGCCAGATATTTCTGTAGCTGTAAGTTTAGATGATTTTACTTCTATATCGCAAACAGGTTCATTAGCTAAAGTTTTATGGTTTTTGAGTTTGATATCTCCACCCATTTTTTGTAGAGTTGTAATTAAACCCATGCGTGTAGGATTTACTCCTACATTTGTTAGTGTTACATACGAATTTTCACAAATAAGCGAAGCTACAATAAAGAAAGCAGCAGATGATATATCATTTGGAATAGTAATTTCTTTAGCTTCAAGCCTTTTAATAGGCGTACTTATTATTTTCTTGTTTTCTGTATGGATTTTTCCACCGAAATAATTAAGCATTAGCTCTGTATGGTTACGTGTCGGAATTGGTTCATTAATAATAGTTTCAGTTTCTGCAAAAAGGCTCGCAAATAATATCGCGCTTTTAACTTGTGCACTTGCTACAGGCAAAGTATATTCTACCGAATTTATTTTTTTTCCGTTTATATTGATAGGAGGATATGTAATATCTGCACCCATCATTTGAAGGGGCGTTATAACTCTATCCATAGGACGTTTTTTTATAGAATCATCACCAGTTAAAGTAGAAGAAAAATTTTGTGCTGATAATAAACCACAAAGTAGACGTATAGTTGTGCCACTATTTCCTACATCTAAGGCTTGTGAAGGCTGTGTAAGCCCATAAAGCCCTTTACCATGTACCACTACAGTTTTATTATCCAGCTCTATTTTTATACCCATACTACGAAAGCATTCAATAGTTGAAACGCAATCAGCACCGTTTAAAAAATTATGAATTACTGTAGTACCTTCAGCTATAGCACCTATCATAACAGCTCTATGAGAAATACTTTTGTCACCATCAACTTCTATTACCAAAATCATCACATCCTTTATTTAAAGATTAAAAATAAGACATTAAAGGCAAAAGAAAGTCCTTGAGGACTTCCGCCCTCAAACTCCCGACAAGCGCAGCGCGCTTGACCGCTTCTTTAAGAACGCACGTGCGTGCGTTCTTTTTTTGCTTTTGAAATTCTAATTGAAAAAGGTTTTCCTTGAAGAGATTAAAAACCGTGAGGGCATCTCCTCCACTTCCCTCGACAAGTGCATCGCGTTTGACTGCTTTTTTTAGAACGCACGCATGTGCGTTCTTGAAAGGGTCAAGGGTGAAACCCTTGCTGGGTGTGGGACAGCGTCCCACGGTTTTAATCTTTTAAAAGTTTTGAAATTTCTTGACAGAGATTTGCAAATTCGCCTCCACTTAAGGACTGTTTTCCATCGGAAAGGGCAACGTCTGGATTAGGATGCATTTCTACCATTATGCCGTGCGCACCTACAGCAACAGCTGCTTTAGATAATGGTGTTACAAATTCTCGTATACCTACAGCGTGACTTGGATCTACAATTATAGGTAGGTGGCTTTTGGATTTAATAACAGGTACTGCGCTTATGTCTAAGGTATTTCTGGTGCTTGTCTCATAAGTTCTAATGCCACGTTCGCAAAGTATTATATTTTTATTACCTTCGCTAATAATATATTCCGCTGCATTTAGCCATTCTTCTATCGTGGCTGATAATCCTCTTTTTAATACTACAGGCAAATTTGATTTGCCAATGTGTTTCAAAAGAGAAAAGTTTTGCATATTACGTGCGCCTATCTGAAGTATATCAACATATTTTTCACAGATTTTAAGAGAATCTACATCTATAACTTCAGTGATAATTTTTAAACCAGTTATTTCTTTTGCAAGAAGCATATATTTTAAGCCTTCTTCTTCTAGGCCTTGAAAGTCGTATGGTGAAGTACGTGGCTTATAGGCACCACCCCGAAGGATGTGCCCACCAGCTGCTTTTACTAATTTAGCACTTGTAATTATTTGATCTTTACTTTCTATGGCACAAGGTCCACCTATTATAACGCAATTGTCGCCACCTATTTCTAAGTCACCAATTTTTACAATAGTATCTTCTTTTTGAAACTCTCTTGTTACAAGTTTTGCTCGGTTGTTACTAGACATATTCATATTTTCCTTTGGTTTTATATTTTTAATAGCCCCATCATGATTGCTTTTTCTTTTATAGTTGAATTTTCCAAAGCGGAATTTAAATATGTTTTAAATTCTTCGTTTGTGAATGGGCAAGGTAAATTTTCTAAGAAGCTTTGTTTAATTAGACGAGCATCTTTATCATTCATTTGTTTTGTACTAGAACTAATGTAGTTTAAAAAGTCGTTAATTTCGCTTTCTAAAAATTCTTTCGTAACATTAGAATTTTCTGCAGATGCGTCAGGTGTAGTAGTGTAAATTATATCTGATAGAGATTCATAATACATTTCTGTAATGATTTCTCTTATTTGCAGAATTTCTAATGTATCTTTAGAAAGGTCTTTAGCACTTTTATTTTTTAGCACTTGATTTATACTCTCTTTCATATCAATTATTCGGTCTACAAGGCTTTCACATATATTGCTTATCGACTCATCAAGTTGTTCATCTAATTCTTCAGTGCCATTTTTTAAACTATCTTTGCAAGCATAAAATATATCTTTATAAATGAGATTTTCTTCAAATATAAAGTTTATATCATGCGAAAATGTGAGTATATAAATAATATAATTTATAGATTCATATATAGTAGCCAGATAATCTTCTATTTCAGTAAAAATCTGTGCATTGTCTTCTAGCGTTTCGTATATTTCGTTTAACTCGTCATATGATAAAGTTTCTATATCAAGGCAAGATATAGTTTCTAATTTGTTATACATTTCTTTATAATATATACCGTAGTTAGGTACTTTGTTTGCTGAAAACTTTAACTTTAAACTTCTTAGCGTATCTTTTGCTGAAGTTTCATTTGTATTTTTTAACATAGTTTCGAGACTATTTTTTATATAATCATTATATTTTTTATCTATCATATTCAAAGGAATAGAAGACATTGCAGTAGAAATTTTATCAATTTCTGTATCATCATTCTTGCTTATAAAATCAAGATATCCTTTTTTTAAGACAGTAGAATTAACGTTAATATTTTCGTGTTTTTCGAGTACACTTAAATTTAAATGGTTATCAGTAATCTTTCTAAGTTGAGCGTTATAGTAAAAATAAGAGTACACAGATTCTGATATTTCCAAAACTTCTTTTTTTGTTTTTGCAAAATCTAAAATTTGATTATCCCTTACAGATGCATCGTCTCCAAAGAGGTTATCTAGGTTAAGTACATAATTAAGAATTTTACCCTCTACTCCTTGTAGTGTTTCATCTTTGTTATACGGTATATTCCAGCAGTTGTTACTTTTAAGAGTTTTTGCATTGTTAAGCAACATAAAAAATGAAGCCTGTATTTTAAGTTTGATATCTTCTAAAGCAATTTCTTTAACTATACCTTCATTATGCATACTAATAAAACCCCTTCCATAAACTAAAATTATATTATCACAATAACGCTAAGAATAAAACAAGATTTTAGGTTTGGTACGAACCTTTTTATTAGCCAAGTCATATTTTATATGTAATACTATGAAGGAGGTGGCTTTTGTGTTACCTTGGAATTACGCGGTAAATATGAATCGTATGAAAAGGAATCAAGATTCAAGAAGTCAAGATTCAAGAAATCGAGATTCGAGAAACCAAAATTCAAGAAATCAAAAACAAAATCCTAGGAATAAGGGACAAAATACTACTAGAAAACAAGTTGTCGAACAACCAGAGTTTAATATTAGTAGGAGTCAAGCTGCTGAATTAAAAAGAGCAATAAAAGAAAACAGGATAGAGTTTGTCGATGGTAGCGCAAGAATCATAGAAGAAAAGCATGAGCCTAAAAATGTTATAAGTGAAAGTCCAGTAGAAAATATAGAAATTATAAATGCAGATGATAGTGAGGGTAAGCATTTAGAAAGGCTAGGAGAATTTATTCAAAACGAAAGAAATGCCTCAATGTTTTATAAATATTTATCAGAGGTTGCGAACAAGGAAGAAAATAGTAAAATTTTGAATGAGCTAAGTGACGAGAGCTTAAAACAGTTTAATAACCTAAATTTTATTTATGAGGACAAATTTAGCGGTAAGTATGAAGTGAAAAAATCGGAAATAAATAATACTGTAAAATTTAAAGAAGGTATTATTTGGGCTTTATCTGTAGAAAATAAAGCGGTATTAGAAATGGTAGATTTATACGAAAGTATAGAAGCGGAAAAATATCTAAAAAAAATAAATACCATCATATACAGAAAAATGTGTGGTATTAGCTATCTGAACTTAATATTATCAAGCACAAAAGTCATATTTCATGATCCGAAACTTTAGAGTGATACTTGGGGTCGAATAATGCCTTGGCGGGTAGTCCACCAAGGCATTACTCTTGCAAAAGTTCTATCTTAATTTAAATTCAGAAACCATAGCTCTAAATGTTTCTGTTTGTGAGGATAATTCTTCCGATACTGATGCTGACTCTTCAGAGGTCGCAGTATTAGATTGAGTTACTACAGCTATTTGTGCTACTCCTGCATTAATTTGTTGTATAGATGAAGCCTGTTCTGTTGAAGCTTTTGCTACATCTTCTATTAATGTTGAGATTTCGCTTATTTGATTTACTATTTCATCTAGGGCTTTAGCCGTTTTATTTGCTATTGCCGACCCTGCACTTGTTTTTTGTATTGATGTTTCTATTAGGGTGTTTGTTTCTGCAGCCGCGTCCTTACTTCTTTGAGCCAAGGCTCTAACTTCTTCTGCTACTACGGCAAATCCTTTTCCATGTTCGCCAGCTCTTGCAGCCTCTACCGCCGCGTTAAGTGCTAGTAAGTTTGTTTGGAAAGCTATATCATCTATAACTTTTATTATTTTTGATATATCTTCTGATGCTGCATTTATTTCTTCCATTGATATTAACATTTCTTTCATATCTCTATTACCTGTGTCTGCACTTTCTTTTGCTGAAGCTGATAATTTATTTGTTTCATTAGCATTTTTAGCACTGTTTTGAATTTGAGCTGTCATTTTCTCTATAGAAATATTTAAAACTTCTACTGAGCTTGACTGTTCTGTTGCACCTTGTGCTAAAGTTATGCTTGATTCAGATACTTGTGTTACTCCTGCTGCTATTTGAGCACTTGAAGAATTTATTTCTGATACTACTTGATTGAATGCATCTACTATTTCATTTGTTGAAGCCCTAAGCGCGATAAATTCTCCAATATATTCTCGCTCTATTTTAACTGTAAGGTCTTTGTTTGCCATTTTACCAAGAACCTGATTCATTTCATCAATATATGATTGAAGATTTGCTACCGTCGTATTTAACGAATCTTTTATTATAGCCAAATCGCCTTTGTAATCACCCTTTACTCTTACACTGAAATTACCCTGTACGACTTCCGATAAAACCTCCGCTGATTCATTTAACGGATCTACTAAGTACTTCACTAAGCTATTTAAGCCTTCAATCAAGTCTTTCCAATTGCCTTCATATTTTGATGAGTCTAATACTTGAGATAAATCTCCTTTAGAAGCTGCTTTTATTAAGTGAGTTATTTCTTTATCTACTCTTGTTAAATTTGCCTGTAACTGGTCTACTATCTCGTTTGCAATAGCTCTTTCTCCTGGGAATTTTTCAAGTCTAGCATTAAAATCACCTTGTCCGTATGCTTTTACCACATCTAATGCTTTTCTATTGTCTTGTACCAGATTTTCTATTGTCCTGTTTATTACTACAACAGCCTTTTTATAATCTCCATAATATTTTTCCTCATCAATGCGTGAACTTGTCATACCGTCATTTACGTCTTTAGCCATGGTTTCAAGATTTGAAATTAGGTTTGTAAATGGCTCGATAGTATCAGCTATTACATTTGATAGTTTACCCATTTCATCTGTGTGATTTGTTCTCATATTGATAGAGAAGTCACCACCTGATATTTGTTTAGCTTTTTTCTCTATATCAGCAATAGGAGCTTTAACACTTCTGATAGCTGAGATTGCGAACACTATTGAAAGGGCTGAAGAAATTACCATAGATACTATCAAAACAGCTTGCATATCATTTGAATAATCTAATACGTCATATTTAATCAGTTCTACACGAGATAAAGATAAGGCACTCTTTGTTGCACTATGCTCTCTAACTATGTCACTAAAATCTCCATACTGATCTATCAGTGTGTTCAATTCATTCAATTGACCAGATCTAATGACAGCAAAAATTTCATTTACATGATTTTCAAGTTCACTCATTAAGCGAAAGTGTTCGTCTGATAGAGCAACATTTGTTTGTATGTTAGCTGGTGTCAAAGCGGGATCAATAAGGCTAGACTGCAAATATTCGTCTCCAAAGACCCTTAAAGATGTTATAAATTGTCTTATTTCTGCTTCTCTTTCATTTACTAATGGAATATTTTGTGGATTTCTGCCTACATCACCAATCATTCTACGAATAGTAGCAACTTGTAGTTGCATTTGAGTAGTTATTTGAGCCCTATATTGAGCACCTTCTATCAGATTTATGTAGGAGTTACTGGCACCTCTTAGTGATGTGATACCAACCCCTCCAACTACCACTGAGAGTAGTATAATGCATGTAAACATTAGTGTTAATTTTGTTTGAATCGTTAAATTTTTAAACATAGTAATATAGCCATCTCCTTCTTTTATTTATTACGATTTTTCTGAATAACGCTCTGAGTCACTATTCTTATATAACACCATCCTTTCCAAAACAACAGGCCTCCAAATAGTATACACTATTCAGAGGTCTGAATCAATTTTTAAGCACGACTGTGTGAAACATGTATGTTTATAATTTCAGCCGTTTGAGAAAATAATAGACCTTCAAATAGTATACACTGTTTGAAGGTCTAAATCAAATTTTAAGCACATTTAAGTGAACGAGATGTTTGTGAATTATAATCATATATTTTACTAGAGTTTAAAGCTAAGGTATCCCCCAAGGCCTTAAGTTCAAACCTCATCGAATTTACTATAGTCAAATGCGTATGAATTAGGAGTATATAAAACATTAAAACCGTGGGGCTACTCGCCCAAGGCTCGCCTTCTCCCCAGCAAGGGCGATGCCCTTGACCCGTTTAAGCAGCCACTACGTGGCTGCTATTAAAGTTTTTTGTCATACTTTTTTTCAAAAAAGTATGAAATCTTTTGATTTTTAATCTTTTGCAACTGTTTCATTTGCAATTGAGTATAAGTGCGGAGTAAAGGTCTTGACTTTAACTGTGAGGAGTTTCAAATTTATATATGAACGTGGTGTACACAACGGGAATTTTACTTAAGTACTGTAATATATTCAAATAAGGGACGAGATGTTACAGCTTATTTTTTTGGTGGTCTTTCACCTACGTATTGATAGTACTGTGTTTTAAGCATTCCGTTAAATAACTTTCTTTTTTTGTCAGCAGGCTTGCCATATAATTTTTCAAATTCTTCATTAGATGTAATGACATATACAGACCATGTTTTATTAGCTTTGAATAATCTTCCCATGTCTTTATATAATTCTCTTACGTCATTAAGTTCGCCAATTCTTTCGCCATACGGAGGGTTACATATAACAATCCCATACTCACTTTCTATTTTCATATCTTTGAAAGATTTTTGTGAGAATCTTATACAGTCATCAACCCCCGCAAGTTTAGCATTATGCTTTGCCGTTTCTATTGCTTTAGGGTCCATGTCATGGCCGTAAATTTCTGGTGTAACATCCACATTTATTTTACTGTATGCCTCTTTTCTTACTTCTGACCATGCTTCTTTTGATATTTGAGGCCATTCTTCAGAAACAAAATTTCTAGTTAATCCAGGTGCTATATTTTTTGCTATCAATGCTGCTTCTATTGGGATTGTACCAGAACCACACATAGGATCAACCAAAACGCGGTTAGGTCTAAAGTAACTGAGTTCTATAAGTGCAGATGCTAAAGTTTCTTTTAATGGAGCAGTTACAGAGTTTTCTCTATAGCCTCTTTTGTGTAGTCCAGGGCCTGTTGTATCAATCGTAAGGGTAGCTAAATCTTTTAAAAAACTAATTTGGACTTTATATTCTGGGCCTGTTTCTTCAAACCAATCGGTTTTATATTTTAATTTCAATCTTTCAACAATAGCTTTTTTTACGATAGATTGACAATCTGACACGCTAAAAAGTGTAGACTTAACGGATTTACCTACAACTGTAAACTTAGCATCTTCAGTTAAAAATTCTTCCCAAGGTAGTGCTTTGGTTTTCTCGAAAAGTTCATCGAAAGTATAAGCATGAAATTCTCCAAAATTAAGTAACAATCTATCAGCACTTCTAAGCCAAACATTGCATTTAGGAATATCGTTTATAGTTCCATTAAAATGTATGCGACCGTCTAACACTGAAAGGTCTTTAAATCCTAAATTCATAAGTTCACGTTTAATTGTTGCTTCTAACCCAAAGGTAGAAGTTGCAATAAATTTTAAATCTGACATAATATCACTCCAATTTATTTTCCACAATTATATATAAAATTCAAGAAAAGTGAAAGTTTTTTTGAAAGAGCTTGAAAAATTTCACATTAAAATATAAACTTTAGAAGATTAAAAAATTAAAAGATTAAGACCGTGGGGGTTTCACCCCCGACAAGCGCGATAGCCCTTGCTGGGGTTTGGGGACAGCGTCCCCAAGGTTTTGTCTCTGCATAAAAAAGGAGAAAAATAATGTATAAATTACTCAAAACGGAAAATAGAGCAAAGAGGGGCGAGTTTCATACACCACATGGTGTAATACAAACCCCTGTGTTTATGAATGTAGGCACAGCCGCTGTTATAAAAGGTGCTGTTTCTACGGAAGATTTGCAAGGGATTAAGTGTCAGGTAGAATTATCTAATACGTATCATTTGCACCTTAGACCAGGAGATGAAGTTGTAAAAAAACTAGGTGGTTTACACAAATTTATGGTATGGGATAAACCTATTTTGACTGACTCTGGCGGATTCCAAGTTTTTTCTTTAGCGTCTCTTAGAAAAATAAAAGAAGAGGGCGTTTATTTTTCATCGCATATAGACGGTCGCAAAATATTTATGGGTCCAGAAGAAAGCATGCAAATTCAATCAAATTTAGCATCAACAATAGCTATGGCTTTTGATGAATGCCCTCCGAACCCTGCAACTCGTGAATACATGGAAGATTCCGTGAAAAGGACTACAAGATGGTTAATTCGTTGTAAGGAAAAAATGAAAGAATTAAATAGTTTAGATGATACAATAAATAAGGAACAAATGTTGTTTGGTATAAATCAAGGTGGAATTTATGAAGATATGCGTATAGAACATGCTAAAGTTATATCTGATTTAGATTTACCAGGGTATTCTATAGGTGGACTTGCTGTAGGTGAAACACATGAAGAAATGTATAGAATATTAGAAGCGGTAGTACCATATTTACCACAAAATAAACCTACTTACTTGATGGGTGTAGGTACACCAGAAAATATATTAGAAGCTGTTGAACGTGGAATAGATTTTTTTGATTGTGTGTTGCCAGCGCGAAATGGACGACATGGACATGTATATACTAGTACTGGTAAATTAAATCTTTTTAATGCTAAGTATGAGTTAGACGATAGTCCCATTGATTCAAATTGTGGGTGTCCTGCATGTAAAACTTACACGAGAGCATATATCAGACATTTATTTAAGGCTAAAGAAATGCTTGCTATGCGTCTATGCGTGCTTCATAACTTATATTTCTTCAATAATATGATGGAGGAAATAAGACATAGCCTAGACGAAGGCAAATTTGCAGATTACAAGAAAAGTAAGCTTGAAGCTTTTAAGATAGCCGCTAAATTATAAAAATTTGACTCATTGTTAATTATTGCATTATAATGAAAATATTATTAGTGCAGTTTCAAAAGCTTTTATAAGCTATAAATTGAGTACAAAGAAATGGAGTTGACTTATGGATTTTTTAAATATTCAATTTTCAAGTGTAGAGGTGTTAGCGGCCGATGGAAGTGTTCTAAGCCATAACGCGCCTACTAATGCTACTACTGGGCAACAGGTAGATGGAGGGGGACAACCTCCACTTGAATTTGCTGGCATGGGTCTAGTTTGGGTAGCTATTTATACAGTTTTGATAGCTTTTATGTGGGCAACAATATTTAGACCACAAAAGAAGCGTGCACAGAAGTTACAAGAATTACGTAATAATATTAAAATTGGAGATAGTGTTGTTACAGCAGGTGGATTATACGGAAAAGTAGTTGATATAGGTACTGATGTATATGTACTAGAGTTTGGAACTAACAGAGGCGTACGTATACCAGTAAATAAATCTGAAATAGCTGATGTTAAAGAGCCTGATTTAACCCCACCTAAAGAGAAAGAAGCATAGAAGAAAAAAGTGTGAATTTTGGTAGTTTCTGTAGAGGAAGCTACCCTTTTTTTATATGTTTCGTAATCATAATTTAAAAGTTTCAAGAAATATTCATATAATTTGTTTACAAAAGTTAAAAAATTTGTTAATATATTGATACAAGGGGGGATAAGGGTGAAATCCAATAAATTATTTGATTATTACATACCATATTTATTTGGCAAAAAAAGCTTGATACAAAAACATGTAGTGGACCAGAGCGACTACTTTTTTTCTAGAACTGAAAATGTTGAGAATAAAGGCGTAAAGAAATTTTATGATCACTTAATATGTAGTACTATGGCTGATGGTTATGAGTTTTTCATGGATTTGTTAAACTCAAAAAGTTACCGTGATAGAATTGGTCTTATAGACGATGATAAGGGTAAGAAAATGTATAAACTAAACGCGATGTATTACACTATCAAGTTTTTGGACAAGAGCGAAAATATGGGTGAAAGTTTAAATATGGTTAGAAATGATATGTTTAAGATTTTCAATTTTAATAAACAAGATAAAAAAGATTTTGCTGATTTTCTGACTTTACATAGTAAAAATGAATCCAAGTTTGAAGCTGATTTTTCAAAATACGTTGTAAAGAATACTATTGGTAATGATGGAGTCAATCAAGCTTCACTAGCTTTCGTTACTAACTTTTTTTATGGTTCTTATAAAAGTTTTGTAAATTCATATAATACATATGTTTCTTCAAGAGAATCTGGTGCTGGTATAGCATTCGCAGCGGTCTAGGGCAGCTTTATGAAAACGTTTACAGTAGACCAACAAAAAGCTATAGATACAACAGGAGTAGATTTGCTTGTTGCAGCGGCGGCAGGTAGCGGTAAAACAGCAGTTCTCGTTGAGAGAATTGTTAAAATAGTAACTGATCCTGATGAGCCTGTCGACATAGATAGGCTTTTAGTCGTTACCTTCACAAAAGCGGCAGCAGCAGAGATGCGCCACAGAATATCAGAAGCTATACTAAAAAAAATTGAAGAAGAACCTAGCGAATATTTAAAAAGACAGCTTGTTTTATTAAACGTGGCTTCTATTACTACTATACACTCTTTTTGTCAGAATGTAGTGAAGCAAAATTTTTATGCTTTAGGGCTAGATCCATCGTTTAGGGTAGCAGATGAAACAGAAATAAAAATTTTAAGAAAAGATATTTTAGAAAACTTATTTCTGCAAGAATATGAAGAAGAAAATAATAGTAGTTTTATAGAGCTTGTAGAAATATACGGGAATAAGTATTCAGATGATACCTTACAGGATTTAGTTTTACAATTGTATAACTTCTGCATAAGTACTCCAAATCCTAAAGAGTGGCTAGAAGAACATACAAACGTTTTTAATATATTAAATAGTCAAGATTTTGAAGAAAGCATATGGATAAAACAAACTAAAGATTATATGTTCAAAGTTTTAACTGGTGTAATCCAATCAGCAGAAGAAGCTATTATGTTTTGTGAGTTAATAGGTGGACCGATTCACTATGTATCAACTTTAGAAAGCGATATAGAATTAACTAGATTTTTAATTAAAAATTTAGATGGTAGTTTTGATGATATGCTTGAAGTATTTAATAATGTGAAATTTTCTGCATTTTCACGTGCCAAAAACCAAGACTTAGACGAAGATTTAATAAAAATGGTTAAAGGTATACGTGATAAAGACATAAAAAAAGTTATAGGCGTATTAAAAGAAGAAGTGTTTTTCAAAAAGTCGAAGGATATGGTTGAGGATTTAAAAAAACTATATCCTATTATACGCGCGCTAAAAGATTTAACGCTGAAATTTTTTGATGAATTTTCATTAAAAAAACGAGAACGAAATATTGTTGATTTTAATGATTTAGAGCACTTTTGTATAGAAGTAATCAAAGATGAAAAAGCACTGCAAACATTACAAAATACTTATGTAGAAGTTCTTATTGATGAATATCAAGACAGCAATTTAACTCAAGAACTTATACTTTCGTCTATTGCGAAAAAGTCAGGAGTAAATCGTTTTTTAGTTGGAGATATAAAACAAAGTATTTATAAATTTAGAGGTGCAGAGCCTAAACTCTTTTCAGAAAAATATGAAGAATTTTCAAAGGGTGATACTGATAGTAATTTGAAAATAGATTTGTCTAAAAATTTTAGAAGCCGAGATACTGTATTAAACGGTATAAATTTTTTGTTTAGACAAATTATGTCCAAAGAAGTAGGCGAAATAGATTACAACGAAAACGCTAGTCTATATTATGGTGCAAATTTTCCTGATGGTGAAGGCTTTAATATTTCAGAAAATATAGAACTTAATATTTCATCCGTTAAAAATAAAGATTTAGAAGATGAAGATTCAGAAGTAGAAAATGTAGATTCAGACGATCAAGAAGAAGCTGAAGATTTAGATGCTATCACTTTAGAATCAAGGGTTATTGCAAAACGTATACAAAAACTTGTTAGCGGTGAAGACAGATTATATGTTAATGACTCGGGCATTTATAGACCAGCAGAGTTTAAGGACATAGTAATTCTTACGCGCACAGTTTCTGCAGTTTCTGGAGTACTTGTTGAAGAATTAAAAAAACATAACATACCAGCTTATGACGAAAGTGCCACAGGGTATTTTGAAAGTACTGAAGTTATGGTAATGCTAAGTTTGTTACGTATAATAGATAATCCACAACAAGACATATATTTAATAGCTGTGCTTAGATCTCCTATGTATGGATTAACTTCAGATGATCTTCTTAATATTAGAAGTCAATTATCAGAGGGTACTTTTTTTGACTGTGTAGAACGAGCTTTAGCTATAGCACCAGAACACAAGCTAAAATTTTTTATGTCAGATTTAATTAAGTGGCGCAAGGTATCAAGATATACATCAACTGGCAATTTAATAAATATGTTGTTAGAAGAAACAAAATATTTTGATTATGTAGGTGCTATGCCAGATGGTGCTACACGTCAAGGTAATTTACACATTCTTGAAAAATATGCAGAGCAATACGAAGCGACAGGCAATAAGGGACTCTTTCATTTTATTAGATACATAGATAAGTTAATGAAAGGAAATGTAGATATTGCAGGTGCTAAAATTATATCGGAATCTGAAAATGTAGTACGAATAATGAGTATACATAAAAGTAAAGGTTTAGAATTTCCGATTGTATTTGTAAGTATGCTTGGTAGAAAGTTTAATAAAGCGGATGAAAAAGGAAACCTAGTTCTACATAAAGATTATGGTTTTGGGCCTCAATATATAGATTTAGATAAAAGAACTAGATCTACAACGATAGCTAGTTTTTCTATTAAAAACAAAATAAATGAAGAAGGTTATTCAGAAGGGCTTAGGGTATTATACGTTGCTCTTACTCGTGCGAAAGAAAAACTTATTTTAACAGGCTGTGTAGATGATTTTGAAAAAAAATTAAAAAAATGGTCAAGATTTGTTTTTCATAAAAATGAAAAAATACCGCCTGGATATCTATTAAAAGCAGAAAATTTATTAGATTTTATTGTGCCGTGTGTGCTAAGGCATAAAGATAGCGTAGAATTTTCAGGACAATATAATTCAGGTAATAGAAAATTATTTAAAGATGATTCAAAATGGGTAATGCAAGTGAATTATAAAGAAGATATAATTGCATCAAAATTTGATATACATGAGCATAAATTGGAATTAAAAGAAAAGTTAGATGCTATGGCGGAAAACCTAGATACATCAAGTATAACAGAAAAGTTTAATTTTAAATATCCGTTGGCTCATTTAATAAATTTACCTACAACACTAACAATCTTTGATATAAATCAGAATTTCCATAGCCATTTACAGCAAAACCTAGATAATAACGACGCTATAGCTGAAACTAGAATTTTTAGAAAACCTGAATTTATGAGGGAAAATAAAAAACTTACAGCGGACAAAGTAGGTACAGCTATACATAAAGTCATGGAAAATTTAGATTTAAAAATTCATGAAGATAAAAACAGTGTTATCGCCTTATTAGATTCGCTTATATTAAAAGGTATCCTAACAAAAGAAGAAAAAGACAGCATACCTATCTATAATATTTTAGCTTTTTTAGAATCACCATTAGCAAGCAGAATGCGCAACTCAACTTATTTAAAAAGAGAGATACCTTTTACTATGATGATTTCAGGAAAAGAGGCTTATTTGGATAGCGATGATAAAGTAATAGTATCTGGTATCATAGATTGTTATTTTGTAGAGGGCGATAACATAGTTTTAGTAGATTATAAATCCAACTTTATTACAAACAACAAATTTCAAATAAGCGAAGCTGATATTCAAGGCATAAAAGAAAAGTACAGAATACAATTATCCATATATAAAAAAGCACTCGAAAATGTAAGCGGTAAAAAAGTTAGCCAGTGTATAATATATTTAGTTGCTTTCAATCAAGAGATTGTTTTTTAGCAAAAGATTAAAAGATTAAAAGATTAAAAGATAAAGACCTTGGGGCTATGCGCCCCAAACCCCCACAAGCGCAAGCGCGCTTGACCGCGTTTAAAGCAACGGCTATGCCGTTGCTTTTTTTTAATTGTCGCCTAATTAATACTTAAAATGGAACACAAAAAAGCAAGCGCGAATGCGCTTGCTAAATGGGTCAAGGGTGAAACCCTTGCGTGGTCAAGCGCGCGTGCGCTTGTCGGGAGTTTGAGGGCGGAAGCCCTCAAGGTCTTTATCTTTTAATCTTTTGACGAAAAATAGAAAAAGTTTGCATTATATGTAAAGATATGCTATAATCTGAGCATATGGCAGAATTTAGATTAAGTAATTTAATCGAGTTCATGATTAAATGAAGTGTTACAGCGGTTTACTATGCGTCCAAACGTAGAAAACTTGCTAACGGTCAAATCACGACCAGTAACAAACGGATTCGCCACTGTAACAAAGACAATTATACAATAAAAAGAGTACGTTTACAAGTAACCCCTTTTTTTTTCTATTCTTTTGGTGGGATTGTAAGGCTTTATTGGAGTATCTGCGTCAAAATACAGTGGTAAAAGAACGTTTGCGTGGTTAGTGGACCGTTAGAGGGGTTCGCTGATCACGCTTTTTCTATTCCCCATATATTTAAAAAATTAAAAAAAATTTGTGGGCGGAAGCCCCACGGTTAAAAAAAGGGGATTACTATGGATAAAGATGTATTTAAAAGATCTGATTTAAGGCAACTATGCTCTTTTATGCTGTATAGAGAGCAAACCACCGACGAAATACAGGCGCTTTCATATGAAAAACAAATGGATAAGGCTAAAAATCTTGCTTACAACATACTAGAAAGTGTTTCTAAAGGTGAAATGGACAGTGACACTGCACGAGAAGAATTAACTGAAGCTTTTGATACTTATAAAGAAGTTTGCACAGAAATAGGCACAAAGTTAGGCGCAAGGATACTATCTCAACTCTTGCACACAAATGAAAAAGATTAAAAGATAAAACCTTGGGGCTATGTGCCCCAAACCCAACCGCTTTTTTGAAAAAAAGCGGTGCAAAAAACTTTGACGCTTAGGCTACGCCTAAGCTTTTTTTAATTGTCGCCTAATTAATACTTAAAATGGAACACAAAAAAGCAAGCGCGAATGCGCTTGCTAAATGGGTCAAGGGTGAAACCCTTGCGTGGTCAAGCGCACGTGCGCTTGTCGGGTTTGGGCTGAAAGCCCAAGGTCTTTATCTTTTAATTTTTTGATGAAAAATAGAAAAAGTTTGCATTATATGTAAAGATATGCTATAATCTGAGCATATGGCAGAATTTAGATTAAGCAGTTTAATCGAGTTCATGATTAAATAAAGTGTTACAGCGGTTTACTAGGCGCTCAAACTTAGAAAACTTGCTAACGGTCAGATCACGACCAGTAACAAACGGATTCGCCACTGTAACAAAGACAATTATACAATAAAAAGAGTACGTTTACAAGTAACCCCTATTTTTTTCTATTCTTTTGGTGGGATTGTAAGGCTTTTTTTGGAGTATTTGCGTCAAAATACAGTGGTAAAAGAACGTTTGCGTGGTTAGTGGACCGTTAGAGGGGTTCGCTGATCACGCTTTTTCTATTCCCCATATATTTAAAAAAGTCGAAAAAACTTTGTGGATGAATGGCTGCATGGTTTAAAAGAAAAGGGGATATTACTATGGATAAAGATGTATTTAAAAGATCTGATTTGAGGCAATTATGCTCTTTTATGCTGTATAGAGAGCAAACCACCGACGAAATACAGGCGCTTTCATATGAAAAACAAATGGATAAAGCTAAAAATCTTGCTTACAACATACTAGAAAGTGTTTCTAAAGGTGAAATGGACAGTGACACTGCACGAGAAGAATTAACTGAAGCTTTTGATACTTATAA
>JGI994J12354_10000308_pt1 | contig 48322 bp, 45 predicted proteins | sample IntmicLarv3ML3BL_FD_12354 | JGI IMG/M metagenome (IMG submission 12354) | reverse complement strand
GCCATAACATCAAATTGTACGTTTGTAAGTACTTCGGTATCAACATTTGGGGTTATACCATGTTTTTTCAGAATATATTCAAATATCATCAAAGGCATGCCACCTGTTCGCCAATGCATAATGTAAAATTAGAGAATATTGTTACTATCTGTAATTGGATTGATAAATACATAGTAAACATTTAATTTTTGAGTTTTCACATAATAATAAAATTTAATGAAAGGAATTTTTTTATGCCAGAAATCGTAAAGCATCAAGATTTTGGAGAAAAAATTGGTGGTGCGAAAAAAGATTTATGGAATGAACGAGGTTTATATTCATCAGATTTATCTGTAATGAATGAACGTGAAGTTAAAAAGTATGTAAAAAAAGACAACATTTGGAAGAAGAATGATTACCAGGCAATGATAGAAGAAGGAATATCTTTTGATGTTGTGTATTTCATAAAGAAAGTCCACGATAGTATTTCCGTAGCTCCAGTATTTTTGAGAATAGACAATACGGAAGAAAAACGACTTGAACGCCAAAAACAATACATAGACACTGTTCGAGAATTGGAAAGTATCACTCTTTCCGTTAAAACTAAAGAAGATGCGTTGAATCTTCTGGAAAGATTTTTTGTTGGCAATAAATATATGGAAGTTCTTACACACATATATAAAGAATACAGATATACGGATAAAGGTCGTGATAATCCAATAATAAACAATAAATTGTTTAAGGTTATGAATTTGTCAAGCCGACGATTTGAGCAAGATATAACTCAAAAAGCGATTAAAGAGCAGTTTGGTATTCCAAAAGAAAATAAAATACCTCGTGGATACGATATCCATTTTAATAGTAAAACAGATGATAATTGGAAATCCAATACATGGTATGTTACACATGGTCATTTTATATTAGAAACAAATTTTGAAACTAAAGAGGATGCCATAAAATGGGTGCAAGATAAATCAAAAAATCAAAATAGTGAACGAAAAAAGCGTTTTGTGCCACCTCAATTTGAAAAATTAAAACGAGAGGGTCCGGATTATCATAAAGAACGAGATATAAATGGAAAAGATTACTTAGATACATTTGGTTTTAAAGGCGGTGAATTTGGAAATTGGATGACACAAATTGATCGGCAAACTTCGCTTAATTTAGGATTTGAGGCACTTAAAGATTTGGCTGAGGCTCTTGAGATAACAAATGAAGATATTTCGTATAATGGTGAGTTATCAATTGCTTTTGGAGCAAGGGGTAGTGGAAATGCAGTGGCTCATTATGAACCATTACGGAAAGTCATCAATCTTACAAAAATGCGTGGAGCAGGATCATTGGCTCATGAATGGTGGCATGGGTTGGATGATTATTTGGGTACAAAAATATTTTGTAATGATGGGTTTATGTCAGAACATGCAAGAAAGTATCCTGTTTTCAAAAATTTATTGGATGTTATCAAATATAAACCAGAAACACTGGAGCAAGCTATTGAACAAACCAAAAAGCGGAATGAAAGATTAAAGAATAATGCGGATAGATGTCTTAAAGTTACTGTTTCAAGAATATTGCAAAACAATGAGGAAACCTTGCCAGAATTTGAAAAACTCCGACAGGGCTTTTTAAATGGGGAGGCTGGAAACATAGAGAAAATAAGTGTTATGCAAAAATCCATTGTTGGTAGAGTTATTCCTAAAGAAGTGAGAACACAGCTTGAAAATTTTGAACGATGTCTTGGATTAATTGATCCTGCACAACCCAAAATTGGAAAGGTTCAGACTGATTATTTTCGCCATTCTGAGAAAATTGGAGAAATATATGGAAAGGATGGTGGTTATTGGGAAAGCGATGTTGAATTAACTGCTCGTGCTTTTGCTACTTATATTATGGATAAATTGGGTCGTAAATCGGATTATCTTATGGGACATGCTGAATGTGCAATTGGTATTTATGAGGATAAGTTTGGTGAAAAGCAAATATTGAGGGCATATCCATTAGGTGAAGAACGAGTTGCCATTAATAAGGCATTTGATGATGTAATTGCAGAATTAAAACGAGAAAAATATTTAAACCATAATGAAAAACATATGCCAAAGATTATTGAATATCCTAATATACATAAAAGTGTGAGTTTGCCAAATGAACAAGTAAATGAGCAAATAAGTTTATTTGATGATTTGTTTTATTCACAATCATATAATTGTGATGAAGAGAATGAATATGAAAATTATTAGAAAGGAAGATATTTATGCGATTAAATCAAGAAGGTCAAACAGTTGTTTTTGATGGAAAAAAATTTTCAATCGGAATGCCAATTAAAGCAGTGGGTAAAGATAAAACTGCACTTGAAACTTCATATTTTATACATCATGGCAATGTTAAATATGTTACTGAGATTCCATTAGATTCTATTGTTATGTCACCTTCAATGTTAAAAGAAGACACAAGAACATGGCATCGTGTTGTGATTTCTGAATTATTGCAAATGACAGTCGATGTATTATCAGAAGGAAAGCAAGAGGAGGAGATTGTAGAACAGAATTGGAATCATGGTGAACATATTCTTGGTTCGGATGATTTTGTAAAAGTGAAGTTTTCAGCCAAGGAAAAGGAAATGGAGCATATAAAGGATAATGAGGAAGTTTACGAAGAAAATGAAGAAGATTTGGAAATCTAATTAGACCTTTGCATTACAAAATTATATAGAAAGGATTTGTTTTTGCAGACTTATGAACGTTTAAAAATTATTTATGAAACGATGACAAAGCAGATTACAAGAACTTCGTCAGCATGGAAAGAATATCTTTCGTTTGCATCTAAATTATATAAATATCCTTTCGATAATACACTTTTGATTTATGCTCAAAATCATGATGTAACAGCACTCGCAACAACACCAATTTGGAATAAGTTAGGTAGACGTATTAATAAGAATGAAAAAGGAATAGCAGTTTGTGAGTATACAAATGCAAAACTTACAATAAAATATCTTTTTGATATATCTCAAACTAAAGGTATTTTCCAACCTAATATTTGGAAAGTTGATGAAAATATAGAAAAAGAGCTGGGCACACGAATAAAACTCATGTATAATTGTGATGGAAACTTTGAAGCCATAGTTGAATTTATGGCAAAAAGCAGAGTTTTACAAGCTTTTAATGAATATATGCAAGATTTTGAGCAGGATATAAGAGAGCACTTTTTTGAACATCTACCACAAAAAGGATTATATGAGGAAGTGCAAAGGAATCTTATTCAAAGTGTAAAATATTTTGTGTTATCAAAATGTGGTTTGAAAATAGAGGAAGAATTTGTTTTTAATACAATTAATCATTTTAATACAATACCTCTTATATCAAGACTTGGTTACATAACAACGGAAGTATCCAAGGATATTTTATTAGAAATAGAGAGAAATATAAAAATAATAGAATCTGAAAGGAGTATCAAAAATGAACACTTTGATTTACAGGAAAAAGGAGAGAGAAGTCACTCTAGGGAAATACGGAAGAATGGCGATGAATTATCTCAAGGAAACCAATCCAATCAGATTTCAAACATTACACATGTCTGGCGAACTAATCCCAATCATGATAAAAGTGGACGAACAGGCAAAAGAAACATTGGAAAAATTGATTCAACAACGATTGAAAACCAATCCAATGCCAATGACAGAGGAAATAATGGAACGGACACGCCACATGAATACATTGAAAACAATAGCAGAAGAAATAATATTGATGGAGATAGTGAACAAAAAAAGATAGAATCACCTAAAAAAGAAGAATCACTGAGAGGTGGTTCTTTTTTTGATGATATTGAAGAATATAATTCAAGTTTTTTAGAAGCAAATACAAATGATGTTAAAAATGAAATAATAGTGTTAATTGTTGAACCAGATAAAAAAGCATATTTAAAAAATATTTCTGATGACTATGATTCTTTAAAAAAAATAATAGATGGAACGATTACCACTGTTGAATTGGATAAAGATATTGATGCTATTTGTGCAGATGATGTAAATTTTGAAAACATTCCTGTAAATAGAGTTACTGAAGGAATGCCAATTTTTGATACCTTTATAGTGGCAAGAGTCAATCCAGAAACCGCCGAATATATTTCTCTTACAGAAAATGATATTGAAAAATATATGAATCAATTTGAAAAACCTCTTGATTATGAAGTTGAGGATGTTGAGCTACCCGAAATGGTTAATAGGAATATATTTGAACCTCAAAATTTTAAATATAAAGACGATTTTAATATATATGAAGGTGGTGTCAAAACTAAATACAAAAATAATGTTGCGGCTATTAAATTAATTCGTAATTTGGAAGCAGAAAAACGATATGCAACACAGGAAGAACAAGTAATTCTTGCAAAATATGTAGGATGGGGAGGACTTGCCGAGGTATTCAATAAAATTTCAATAAACTTTTCAAATGAATATAAAGAGTTGAAGTTATTACTTACAGAAGAAGAGTATGAATTGGCAAAAGAATCTGTAACTACAGCATATTATACAGACCCCAATATTATTAAATACATATACAAAGCATTGTCTCAATTTGGTTTTGAGGGAAATGAAAATAGGAAGATTCTTGACCCAGCGATGGGAACAGGAAATTTTTATTCTGTTATTCCTGATGACATGGCAAAATCAAGTCTTTATGGAGTTGAACTTGATAATATAACAGGAAGAATCTCCAAATTATTGTATCCTAATGTAAATGTTCAAATAAAAGGTTATGAAGAAACAAGTTTTCCAGATAATTATTTTGATATAGCAATTGGTAACATACCTTTTAACAGTATTAAAGTATTCGATGAAAGGTACAAAGATGAAAATTTTTTGATACATGATTACTTCTTTGCGGCCACATTAGATAAAGTGAAAATTGGTGGTGTTATTGCTTTTGTTACATCATCAGGAACCCTAGATAAACAAAGTGAAAATGCTCGGGAATATATCGCAAGAAGAGCGGAGTTGATAGGTGCAATTAGGCTTCCTAATACAGTATTTAAAGAAATTGCAGGAACAGAGGTTACATCAGATATTATATTCTTGAAAAAACGTGATGAAGTATTGACGTGCGAATATAAAGATTTACCATCTTGGGTGCAATCAAAATGGAATGATTTCTATTATAACCAATATTTTCACGAAAACCCTCATATGATGCTTGGTAAAATGGCTTTAGGGAAAGGGCAATATGGAAGAAATATAAATACGCTTGAACCACATGAAGATAGTAATTTATACAAATTGCTTGATAATGCAGTAGATAATCTTCAGGCTCAATTCACTGCAATTAATGTTATAGAAACAAATGAGGAAATTGAAGAAAGTATATTTCCAGTAGATTCTAATGTAAAAAATTTTACTTTTACAGTTATTGATGAGGACATTTATTATCGTGAAAATAATTTAATGATAAAACAAGATGTTGCAGGAAAAAAAGAAGAGAGAATTAAGGGTTTATGTGGAATAAGAAATGCTCTTCGTGAAGTAATTAACATCCAAAATAAAGAATATGATGAAGCCGATTTGAAAATTGCTCAGCAACAATTAAATAAAGAATATGATGCTTTTATTAAGAAAAATGGTTATATAAATAACAAACAAAATTCACATGTTTTTGGAGATGACGATGATTATCCTTTGCTTAGGTCAATAGAAGATTTACAAAAGGATGGAAGCTATAAAAAAACAGCAATATTTTCTAAAGCAACGATACGAGTTCAGACGCCAATTGATAAAGCTGAAACTGCCCTTGATGCTCTCATAATATCTCTTAATATGTGTGCTAGAGTAGATATTTTATATATGTCAAAATTATATGATAAGACACCAGATGATATTATTTTGGAACTTGGAAATAAAATATTTTTGAATCCAGAAAAATATTATGGTGACTATTATGTAGGATGGGAGCTTGATGAAGAATATCTATCAGGTGATGTAAAATATAAGCTTGAATATGCGTCATTAAAAGCAGAGGAATATCCTGAACTTTTTTTGAGAAATAAAGAAGCACTTGAAACAATTCAACCTGAACCTTTAAAAGTATCTGAAATTGGGTTTAGAATAGGTTCTCCTTGGATTCCAGTAAAATACTATCAGCAATTTATAAAAGACATTTTTGATTCGGGATATGGTATCAATGTTGAATATGCAGAACATAGTAATATATGGAATATTTCAAAAAAACGAATCGAACCCAATTCAATAAAGGTAAACACCACTTATGGAACTTCAAGAATAAATGCTTATGAAATAATGCAAGCAACTTTAAATCTTCAAAATGTCACAATCAAGGATAGAGTTTTTTATTATGATGAAGATGGAAATAAACGTGAAAAATATGTTGTGAATTCTAAAGAAACCATGATAGCAAGAGCCAAACAGCAACAGATGAAAGAAGTGTTTTCATCTTGGTTATTTGCAGAAAAAGAACGTTCAGAAGTGTTGTTGAAAATATATAATGACAAATTCAATAATATTAGACCAAGAAAATATGATGGAAGTTTTTTGGATTTCCCAGAAATGTCAGAAGAACTGGATCTTGTAAATCATCAAAAAAATACTGTGGCAAGAATCATATTTGCAGGAAAAGCACTTGTTGCACAAGCAGTTGGAAGTGGAAAAACATTTACATTGATTGCAGCAGGTATGAAATTGAAACAGCTTGGCATAATTAAAAAACCAGCATATGTAGTCCCAAAACCAATAACGGAACAATGGGCAAATGAATTTTATAGACTGTATCCCACCGCAAATATATTAGTCGCAAGGGATAAAGATTTTAAAAAAGAAAACCGTAAAAAATTTGTGGCAAAAATGGCATCTGGTGAATATGACGGAATCATAATTGGGCATACTGCATTTGAAAAAATTAGAATATCTAAAGAGCGTCAAGAAAAATATTTAAAGAGTAAAATAGCTGATTTGGCGAAGGAAATAGAAGAGGCAAAAGCACGGCGTGGAGAAAAATGGACAATTAAGCAAATGGTCATTGCAATGAAGAATCTTGAATATAGGCTTGATAAACTCAATCAGACTGATAAAAAGGATGATATGCTTGATTTCGAACAACTTGGTGTGGATTTTATCTTTGTTGATGAATCTCATGTTTTTAAGAATTGTTTTAATTATACAAAAATGCGAAATATAGCAGGCATTTCGACAACAAGTAGTCAGCGAGCTATGGATATGTTGCTTAAATGCCAATATATTCAAGAAATATCAAATGGGAAAAATGTTGTTTTTGCATCAGGAACACCAGTGTCAAATAGTATGGCCGAACTCTATATAAATCAAATGTATTTACAACCAGAAGAACTTCATAAAGCAGGTCTTACATATTTTGATAATTGGGCAGCAACCTTTGGAGAGGTAACATCTTCTCTTGAAATAAATCCTGAAGGTAGTGGATATAGGATGCGAACAAGGTTTGCTAAATTTCATAATTTACCAGAACTTATGAAAATGTTTACATTGGTTGCAGATATACAAACAGCAGATATGCTTAATTTGGATGTTCCCCAAATAAATGGTGGAAAACCAGAAATTGTATCGACAAAACGTACTCCATACCAAAAAGAACTTGTAAATTGGCTTGTGGAACGTTCAGAAAAGGTAAGAGCTGGTACAATTAAACCCAATGAAGATAATATGCTTTGTATAACTATGGATGCAAAATTATTGTCTATTGACCCACGTTTACTCAATTCAAATGCATCTAATGACGAAAATTCCAAGTTAAATATTGCAATCAATAATATTTATGATATTTGGAAAAACACCACAAACAAAAGATCCACACAATTAGTTTTCAGTGATGTTGGAACCCCCAATACCAACAAGTTCAATGTTTATGATGAAATCAAAAAAGTGTTGTGCGAAAAGGGTGTGCCAGTAAATGAAATTGCATTTGTCCATGATGCTACAACAGATATAAAGCGAGAAGAGTTGTTTGAAAAAATGCGTAATGGTGATATTCGTATAATGATTGGAAGTACAAGTAAATTGGGAACAGGGGTAAATGTCCAACATAAAATCATCTCAATACACCATATTGATTGTCCATGGCGACCATCTGATCTCACCCAACGAGATGGAAGAGGTATAAGACAGCTAAATGAAAATGAAATGGTAAGCATTTTTAGGTATGTGACAGAAGGTACTTTTGATAGTTATTTGTGGCAAATTCAGGAACAGAAATTACGGTATATTTCACAAGTTATGACAGGAAAATCAATTATGAGAAGTTGTAATGACCTTGATGAAACTGTACTTGAAGCCGCACAAATAAAAGCTATTGCAGCAGGGAATTCTGATATAGCAAAGAAGATGAAGATTGATAATGAAGTTGTGAATTTAAGAATATTGAAAGCAGATTGGCAAAATAAAAAAATCGAACTTGAAAAAAATATTCAAAGCCATTATCCACAAGCCATTTTATTAAAAGAAAATCAGATAAAGCAAATAGAACAGGATTTAAAAGTTATTTCAGAAAACCAAACGAAAGACTTTTCAATGGGATTTGGTAATCAACTTATAACAGACAAGGAAAAAGCTGGTGAACATATTTTGACTTTGAAAAAGGCTCTTTTGCGTACTGATAAAGAAAAATATATTTGTGAATATCGTGGATTCTCTTTGGCTTTTGAACAAAACATATGTAATATTTATTTAAAAATTAGTGGCAATTATTCATATACAGTGGAACTTGGATACAGTGCCATTGGGAATATTACTAGAATTGATAATATATTGGATAAACTTCCAGATTATTTACAAGGTGAAAAATCAAAATTGTATGACTTAAATAAACAGTTTGAGAATACTAAAATAGAGATACTAAAGCAGTTTGAATATGAAGAAAAATTAAGTGAATTGATTGCTATACAAGCTGAACTTGACGCAAAACTTGAATTTGGAAAGGAGATTGACAATGTAATAGAAGTGGAAGCATTAGAGCTAGATGATGAAAATGAGGTTAATGAAGAAGAATTAGCGATGTAAAGAGAAAGAATATTATGTTATTTACTGATGAACAAATTAATCAGGCAAAAACGGTTGACCTAATGAAACTTGCAGTAGAACTAAATTTTGAACTTGAAAAAAGTTCTAGAGGTTCATATCATGCAAAGAAGAGTGGTGGATTATATATTTTTCCTGATAACAATATTTATTATTCACATACAGGAGGAAAAGGTGATGCAATAAAATTTGTACAGGAATATGGAAATATGAGTTTTATAGAAGCTGTAAAATATCTACTTGGTCAATCTCATTTATCTTATATAAAGCCACAAGTACATGTTCCAACTCAAAAAAAAGAGTTGAGATTGCCCAGAAAGGATTATAATAATTATCAGGTCTTCAAATATCTTACTAAAGAGAGAGGAATAGATGATGAAATAGCCAAGGAAATGTTCAAACAAAATAAGATTTACCAAGGAACATATTTTAGTAAATCATCTGAAAAGTGGGAAAAAGTTTGTGTGTTTCTGGGGTTTGATAATGAAAACGAAGCAAAATATTGTTCAATGAGAGGGATCGAAAAAGGTAGCGAAATTAAGTATGATAAAACAGGCTCAAGTAAAAGTTATCCATTTGTTATGGAAGGTATGAGTAATAAATTGTTTGCTCTTGAATCCCCAATAGAAGTCATTGCACATGCAACACTTACAAAGTTGAATGGAAAAAATTATAGAAAAGATCATAGAATTTCATTAGGTGGTATGGCATGGATACCTCTTGACAAATATCTTAAAAATCATCCTGAAATAGATACAATTGTATTTGGGTTAAATAATGACTATGATAAAATCAATAACAGGGGAGAGTATGAAAACTATGGACAAAATAAAGCCGAAAAAATGTGCAAAGAGTATTCCCAAAGATATAAGGTTTTAAATCAAATTCCTGTGAATGTGGATTTTAATGATGATTTAAAATGTTATCGTAAGTATAACTGCATTTTTCGGGAGAAGGAAATGCAGGGTGCAAATGAAGAAGAAAATGATATTGAATATGAAGAAGATGAGTGCCTGCCATAATAAATGGTGGGCATATTTTTTATTAATGGAGGATTGCATAATGATGAAAAAAATAATTTTATTTTTGATTTTAATTACAATGGTTTTCGCATCTGGATGCTCGATAGGTTTCCCAAAAGTTAATTCTGAACCAACAGCATTAAAAATTCATTCGCTTTCAGTAGAAAAATTTAACTTTAATGAGCCAGAAGCAGATTATATTGATATAGAATTTTGTGTAAATGGAGGAAAAGGAAGATATTATTTTTGTAGCAATTATTGGGCAGGAAGGTGAAATTACTGGAGTTCGTGAAATAGGTAAAGGGAATTCTGAACTTGATAAGATTACACAAGAAAAATGCTATTTGGGCAACTTAAATTCCCATGATAATTATTCACTTATGATTGAGGTTTTCAAATATTATGATGTAATTGAAGAAAATGAAGTGTCAATTGCGGAAGGTACATTTGCATATGTGAATGAAAATGAACTGGTAGCTCCGCGTGAAATGGATATAATAATTGATTTATCCAATCATTCTGTGAGTGCAAAATGGGGAAAATATGCTAGGCAAAATGAAGAAGGATGGATTTTTGCTGTTAAAGATGGTAGCTTAGATGATTTTTATGTTGAATTGTCAAAAAATGAAACTGCCTATACAGTATTTTTCAATCCTAATGCTACAGAAATAATAGTTGAATTATCATATCGTATTGGTGATAGAGTATCATCTGTTTTATCAAAAAAAATTAAAATTTAAATGAATGGGAGGGATTTGATGAAAAAAATACCTTTGAATGTTTGCTTTTCTAATGAAAAATTGGATGCATTGCGACTATACCTGAATCGTAAAAATATGAATTTAGAACAGGAAATTGATGAATTTCTTGAGAAATCTTACCAAAAAATTGTACCATCTGCAATAAGAGATTTTATTTCAGTAAGACAGTTGCCAGAGGAAAAATCTATGCGTAAGTCACATATTTCTACTTCGCATTCAGCAAAAAAACTTAACTCTGAATCTGAGGTTTCGGCGGAAACTGATGATTTTGAAAGTTAAGGCAGGAAGAGAAGGGTTACACCCTTCTCTAAACAGCTTGACACCAAAGGTGTCAACAGGGGTTATTGGTTATGTTAAAGGGTTACATTGGGGTTAATTGTAAAGTTAAAAGAAGGGATTAAATTATGACAAAAAAAGAATTTGATATTCAAGTGAATAGGGAATATTCACAAATTAAAAAGAATTTGAAAATCTATTGTGAGAATGATAGAGATTGTCTTGTTTTTAAAGTTTTGAAAGGGTATTTAGAAAAATATGATTTCAATTATCAAGAGTTAGAATTAATTGATAGAGAAACAAATATATTTATGAGTCTTTATAAGTTTTTTAAAAAACATAAATACGCATATTTAGGTGGTGATTTTGTTGGGGCTTGGCTTAGTGACTGTTATCATAAAGAAAGAGTACAATTTTTATATCGCAAAGTCTTGAAAGATTATTTTGAGATTGTTGATGGAATTCATAGAGCAATGGAAGATTTTTCATCTGATAGAAATACAGAAGAAGAGATTGAAGAACAGAGAAAAGCAATTCGAGAGATTGAAATAAAAACGATTATACTTCAATATATAAATGTTGAGAATTTATCCTTGAAAGAAACAATGGCATTGTTGGCAGCACCAGATTCTCTTCAAAAAATATACTTGGAGTGGAGCAGGTGCTTGACTGAAATAGAAGGTAGTTATGATTCTCCGAATATATCCAAACTTAGAAAAGCTGTGAAAGCAGTAACTGAACAAAATATAAGTCAGTTATTGAAAACAATGAGCAGTTATAGGTAACAATATGAAAAGGAAAACAACACAAAGAAGGTCTGTAGCTTTTTCAGTTGATCAACTTCAACAAATTGAAAAACTTGCAAACAAAAAGAAAACCACTGCATCCAATTTGATAAGAACCTATGTTGACAAAGGATTGGAAATTGACGGATATACGCAAGATATAGATTTTATTGCAGGAATAGTCAGGCAAGAAGTAAAAAACCAGCTAACACCACAAGTTGAGCGTATAGTAAAAATTATGATGAAGTCTGGAAAGATAAATGCAGCTTTATATTATTTGACTTTAAAACTTTATGTTCAGATGGTTTCTGAGGAAAGGTTGATAAGTTTAAAAGAAATGGCAACTGAAACGAGAAAACTTGGTGTTAAATATATGCAATATAAAGACCATGAAATTAATCAATATCTTGAGGATGATGATTTGGTTTTTAAAGATTTAGAGAAGATCTAAGTAATTATCATTGACCACAAGAAATGTATCAGATAATTATTTGTCTTTTTGTTTAAACCTTAATAACGATATTGAACCAAAGATGATTGAAATTAGGCTCAATGGTGCCAAGTAAATGTTATCACGATACCACCCAGAAAACGAAGGAAATAAGCTCATACCAGATAAAGATATTTCATCTGTGATTCCTGAAAAAGTGATATTTGAATCATTAAATAATTTTTTTGCTGTTAAAGTATTATTAAGTCCATCTATCATTAGTTCTTGGTTTCTTAAAGAGTATTCTAAGCTGTTGGGTGAATTGGAAAAGAATAATTCGCCATTACCCTTGTATTTAAGATTGTGAATCCCATTTACTATGTACATATATTTCGAAAAATCGCGTGTTAGTTCAAATATGGACGTTTCATATGGAATATCTATTAAACAATTTTCAATAATAAAATCTTTTTCTTCAATTTCTTCAATGATTTCTTCTCCAGAAATAAAAATTTTCGCAATAAAACCTTTCAATTTAACTTTTGTTTTTGTAGGCAATGATACACGTAACCCATGATTAAAAGAGGCATTGATTCCACAAAAATTATCAAGAGAATATCCCATTTCGAAATTTGGGTCTATTCCGGTTTCTTTTGAATAATATGGAACAAAATTAGCTATAGGATCATCTTTATTCTCATTTTTTTCAATAGAAAAGGTGAGAATACCTGAATTTTCTATAGGAAATAATATAATACTCGTTTGTTCTGGAAGCAAATTTCCGTTAAAAATAAAGGGGCCAAAACTTTTAAGGGTAATTTGATTTGATTCTATATTTTGGTCTCCTAAAATATATTTCCTCATATCATTGTCTACATGGATATTATTCCAAGTCGAGATTGTCAAATTAACTTCACCAGATGTGACATATAAGATACTGTCATCTGCACCTAAAATATTAAGATACCCAGATTCTTCAGGAGATTTAAAATCAATGTGGGCTGTATGAGGCGTAAATTTGAATAGTACAAATATAGTTACCAAAACAAGAATCGCCATTTTCATCATATTATAAATCAATGAATTTCGTATCCATACAAAAAAACAACAATAATAAATTGAATGTACATTTTGCAAAAAACTCTTACTTAATAAACACAATTTATAGTTCACTTCCTTAGATATTATACTCACATTATAGCTATAATTTATAGATTGTATTATACTATAATTTTCTGAAAAATCAACACTACATGGAAGTGCCAATGATGTGAAAAAACATGTTTGAATTCTAAAAAAGATTAATTTCGATAAAAGATGCAAATGTTTTTTAACAAATTTAGAAAAAAATCTAATTACTTATGTCCTTAATATTTTATAAACAATCGTTTCGTAACCCTAACTTTAAAGACACCCCGACCTGCAATTATGCCCATATTCGGTATATTGCCACTCGTCGGGGTGTTCTTCATAACAAAAATATGTTACATGGTCTGTTTGGAAAAATGGATCAAAGTAAAGATATTCAATTATTTCAAACATGGCAGGAAATAGCAAAACAAGCAAGGGAACTATCAACGAAAAATACAAACATTTTCCGTTCAGTAGTTTCTTTCAATAGAACTACTGCTAATGAACTTGGTCTTAAAACACAAAAATCATGGCAAATATATATAGAACAGCATATATCAGAAATGGCAGAGCAAAACAATATTAAAATAGAAAATCTGCAATGGGCATGTGCTGTTCATGATGAGAGACATCATCCACATTGTCATGTTGTTTTTTGGGACAAGAATCAGCAAGTGATGAAAAAAAGTACACCAAGCACAATCCCAAATACTATTCGTCAGAATCTAATTAAAAATACATTTGAATACAGAATTAAAGAATATTTTGAAAGACAAGGTAAAGTAGGTAATTCAATTCGCAAATCACTTATAAAATCAACCTTCAAAGATGAATTTGACAATTTATATATGGAAAAAGAGCAATCAGAAAAAGAAATTAAAAACATAACAAATCAGATGGTCACTGAATTTGAAAAATATATGAAAGAAATATATCCTCAGGAATGTGAAGATTTAAAAAAAGTGTTTGAAACATTTGATGAGGATAGCATTGATAGTGATCCAATCTATAATTGTTTTAATTCTGAAATTATAAAAGAGCTTGGAAGCAGATTATTTGAATTAAAGGAAATTATGCCACGAAGGGGAAGATTGGATTTTCAATTTTTACTATCTGATATAAAGGAAGAAGTTGAAAAATATGTTTTACTTCTTTTAGAAAACAATAAAAGTCTTTCAAAAATAGTGAAATTGTACATAAACAGTAAATTAAAGATTCTGCAAATGTATACCAATGATTCAAAAACTATAAATAAAGCAAGAACGGATTATAAGAAAGAAGCAAGAAAGCTAATTGCAAACAGAGTGTTGACAGTTATAAAAAAATTACTTAAAGAAGAAAAAAATTTTTCAACAGGGAATTCTGATAAAGATTTAAAAGAGAAAAAGATTCAAAAATATCAAGATTATCGGGAATATCAAACAGAACGATTGTTGCTTGATTTGTTGGATATATTTTCTTGTAAATGTGTTTCGAATGATAGAGTTAAAAATGAATTTGGTAAAATGGCATTGAGTACAGAACTTTCAAAGAGAGCAAGAAAAGAATATTATCTTGCACATAAGGATAAAGAAAAAAGCATAGAAAGATAAACTAAATATAGCAAATAAAAGCATGGAATTCAAAATTTGAGTTCCATGTTTTTATTTTTGCAGGAAAGGAAAATATGAAATCACCAGCACAACAAAATTTTGGGGTTGTAATTTTACCCACAAAGAAATTCAAATACCCAAGGGGACACCCATGTCATGGATGTGTATATACATTTGAAATTGAAAAACCATCCTGTTCATTAGGCACAAGTCCTGACAAATGTTTTATGAGTAAAAAAGGAAAAGAGGAAATTAAAGATGCCAACATATAAAGATTTAAAATATTTTCAAAAATATCCATTGTCAATAAAAATATCCAAGACTAAGGCACTAATAAGAGAATTTTATAATGAAATGGGATTTTCAATTTTTGTGAGTTTCAGTGGAGGTAAAGATTCGACAGTTTTATTGCATATAGTGAGGAGTATGTATCCTGAAACACAAGCGGTTTTTGCAGATACAGGATTAGAATTTCCAGAAATAAGAAACTTCGTTAAAACTTTTGAAAATGTTGAAATACTAAAGCCAACAAAAACATATAAACAAGTTCTTGAAGAGTATGGATATCCCGTAATTAGTAAAGAAGTTGCTAATGTGATAGATGGGGCAAGAAAAGGTCAGGCTTACAGACTAAAACGTCTTGACCCCAATATTAAATCACGATTTAATGTTTCGAAATACGCATATTTAATGGATGCACCATTTAAAATATCTGATCGTTGTTGTTATCACATGAAAAAATCGCCAATTATGAAATATATTAAGAAAAATCAGAGCTATCCCATTATAGGAACAATGGCAGAAGAGAGTATATTAAGAACATCAGCATGGATTAGAACAGGATGTAACATAGTTGGAGGAAACAATCCACGTTCAATGCTACTGTCATTTTGGACAGAAAAAGATATTTGGGATTATATAAAGTTAAATAACTTAAATATAGCAAAACCATACGAAATGGGATATAGAAGGACAGGTTGTATATTCTGCATGTTTGGTGCTCATTTAGAAAAATCTCCCAATCGTTTCCAATTATTGCATAAAACCCATCCAAAGTTATGGGAATATAGCATGAAAGACACAAAAGAAAATGGTCTAGGGCTTTCATATATTTTGGGATATTTGAATATTCCGTATTGCAATGAAATTGGAGATGAGAGAGGTTTAAATGAAGAATAAATCTGAATTTTATGCAATATATTTTGCAACTCTTGAAAAGCAGGGGTTTAAACTCAAGCGTTCTGAATCAGCTGATTATATAGCTGATATTTACTATAAAAATCAATTGGTTGTATTTTATACAAGAAAAGATGTAGTTGAAAAAAATCCGTTCATAGATGTCAAACCCAACATGATTGATAAAATGAATGAATTAGCACGTTCATGTGCACTAAAAGCAGGGATTTGCATGGAATGTCCATATGATGAAGAAAAGACTAAATTACCAGATGGGTCATATCAACTATCCGAATATAATAATGTACTTTTGACTTGTAAAAAACATAATTTATTTGGTTATGTTTTTGCAACATACCGATTATCACCAGAAAAACAAATTACTCAGAGACAATTTTTTTATGATAAGGAAGAAGCACTTCAAAATTTTGCGACAAGAAGTGGTATTGTAGACGAAAAAAGGCTGTTTACTGAAACAGAGTTACAAATATTTCATTCAAATTTGATAAAAATGATGATTACTCATGATGGCGAAATATCAAAGGATTCTATAAGAGCTGTTAAAACACTTGTAGAAAAAATTGAAGATATATATCCCGAATTGGGAAGAAAGGGAAATGAATTTGATTTTTCAAAAGAATTTGACCATGTGAATGAAGGTTATGAGATTGGAGATGATGAGTGAATTTGTGGAGAATTATAGAGAAAAGAGAAGAAGATGGACAATAGACCAAATGAGTCGATTTTTGGCACACTTATATCATTAGTTGAAGTTGGATTGCGAATTTATTTGTATGTTACAAGAGACAAAAAATGTGGAATCAAAATGTCTGCGGAAACAGCAAAAGAATCGTTATCACCAGAAATGTTTGAACTTGGTAAAAAAACGGATAGTGAAACAAATAAAGAAAATTCAACTGATATGTATTTTGAAGGAGAATCAGCCAATAAAGTATGTCAAGAGTTACTCAAAAGAGGTTTGATAACAGATGAAAAATTTAAAGAAGCAATAGAGGAAAATCCGGAATTGTTTGAAGAAATGGAATATTTTCCACCGTCAGATTTTGAATTCGGAATAGAGGATTATGAATTGGGAAGTGAAGATTTTGAAATATAAGGAGGATACAGAATGTTAGATTCAAGTAATTTAAAACTAGGTGAAGAGCAATTTGAAGAATTCAAGCGTGTAGGTAAAAATTTTATTCAGTATGATTATCGTCACACAAATGGCGAACTTTTTTCATGTATTGCAATTTCATTAGAAGTAGCAAGAAATGAAAAAATAAAATGGGTTAAAGGACAAGATGATGAAAATCAAAGAGAATTAGAGGATGAAGAGGATTTAGAACTGTGAAAAATAGAACGAAAGTAATTGTCTGTGTGATTTCGATAATGATAGTGAGCATAATTAATATATTCTTCACAGTAGGAATCAATGGGATTTTAACAAATCGTTCAACAAATATGGAATTTATCTCATTTGAAAATTGTTTTAAAAATATTATGTCGGATAGACAATGCCTTTTATTATTTTTGTGTTTTGAAGGGCTTATATTTGTTGTTTGCATATTTGCTGTTTTTATAAATAACAAACCATATCAAAGTGATTTGATAGAAGTAACTCCTAACATAAAAATACCCAGACCTTCAGGACAATTTCAACATGGTTCTGCTAGATTCTTAGGAAGAAAAGAAAAAGACAGTGTTTTTGATAGCTTTGAAATAAATTCTAAAGCTAGTATTTATAAGCAATTAATTGACACAGGGTATGAAGATTTAGATTTTATAAATGGAAGGAGTGAGATTGAAGAAGGTTCAAATACCAAGTAAAGCTGGAATTGTTCTTGGAATGAGAAAAAAAGGCAATCGTGAAAAAATATATATGTTGACAGATGATACACACACATTATGTATCGGGGCGACAAGAAGCGGCAAATCAAGAAGTGTAGTAATACAAACGATATGTGCTTTGGCAATGGCAGGGGAATCAATATTGATTTCAGACCCCAAAGGAGAACTTTTTAATTATACGGAAAATTTTTTGAAAAAACTTGGATATGAAGTTCTTGTTCTTGATTTTAAAAACCCAGAAAAAAGTAATAGGTATAATTTACTACAGCCCATTATTGATGCTTGGAAAGCAGGAGAACAGGATAAAACTGAAATGCTCGCATGGGATTTAACAAATACCTTGGTTGGAAAATCGGAGGGTGAAAAAATTTGGACAAATGGTGAAATGTCTGTTATTGCAGCTTCAATTCTTTGTGTTGTCTGTGATAATGCTCACAGACCTGAGTTTCAAAATTTAACAAACGTATATTGGTTTTTGGCTGAAATGTGTAAACAGATTGGCAATAAAATGCCAATGTTAGAATATGTCAAGAAGTTACCACAAATACATCCGGCAAGAGCGTTATTATCAATATCTGATGTAGCACCCTCAAGAACAAGAGGAAGTTTCTATACATCAGCACTTACAACATTAAGACTTTTTACGGGTAAATCGATATATTCAATTACACATACATCAGATTTTAAGCTTGACGAAATAGGAGAGAAAAAGCAAGTGGTATTTATTATACTTCCTGATGAAAAAACGACTTTTTATCCGGTGGCATCTCTTATTGTATCACAACAGTATGAATTACTTGCAAATATGGCGGACAAGCGAGGAGGAAGATTACTACAGAGAGTAAACATGTGCCTTGAGGAGTTTGGGAATTTTACAACTATTGCCGATTTTGCAAACAAACTAACGGTTGGAGGAGGAAGAGGGATACGATTTTATCTTTTTCTTCAATCATTTGCACAGCTTAAAGAAAAATATCAAGATAATGTTGCAAATACAATCAAATCCAATTGTGAAAACTGGATTTATCTACAGGCAGATGATATGGATACGCTAGAAGAAATAAGTAAAAAATTAGGCTCATATACAACATCAAGTTATCAATTGTCTGCTAATCATGCAAAGTTTTCTGCCACAAGTTCATCACATAGCATAAGTCTTATTGAAAGAAAATTATTAAATACTGATGAGATTCATAAAGTGAAAAGACCACACCAAATTGTGACTACACGAAATCATCCGGCAATGATGTATTCACCAGATCTATCCCAATGGTATTTTAACAAAATGCTTGGACTTGGTGATAAAGAACATAATAGAAAATCAAGAGAGGAAAGGGAACGAAAGCGTCCAATAGTTACAGATGCAAATAAAGAAATAGAACTGTGGAATATTTGGATATTTTATCAAAAAGAAATTGCGACAAAGGAAAATGAAAAGAAGAGTCCAAAGCAAACTATGCCTGCAATTCCAAAAGAATTGTTGTCTAAAGGAGTTTTGGGAATTTTACCAGAAGAAATAAATTTTGAGGAGGATTAAGATGAATAAGAAGGTTAAAAAATACTTAAAAAATAGCATTATTATGGTATTGACAGTTGTGACAATGTTATTTATGAGTGTCAACGTTTTTGCAGGAATCAATAATTCGAAATTGGTTACAGGTACACAAGATTTAATAAAAGATGTCACAACATGGTTATTAGTACTTGCTCCAGTTGTAACCATACTGTTAGTCATATATTTTTGTATAAGACGCTCAGCGGCAGATGAAATGGATCAAAAGAAATGGAATAATCGCATAATTACAGCAATTGTATCAGGAGTGGGTGCAGTTATGGCAAGTGCACTCATAAACGTAATAACAGGATATTTTGCATAGAAAAGAGGAGATAAAATGAAAATAAAATCATATATAAAAATGGTACAAGAAGGACAGTGTTTAAAAGCAATAGCAGATATTGTATTGGAAGATAGCTTTGTCATAAGAGGTATAAGAGTAGTTGAGGGGAAAAATGGGTTGTTCATTTCTTTTCCTGCGAAACGAATTGATGATGAATTTGTAGATATTTGCTTTGCACGAACACCAGAACTTAGAGAAAAAATAAGGGATAGTGTTTTAAATGAGTATGAAAAAATATTGGCAAAAGAAAATAATAAAAAATAGTATTTCAAAACATAGAGGAAAAGGGGACAAAATAGCTTGGAAATAATACTTGTTATTTTGATAGTTGCACTTTTAAATGGGTGTTTGATTTTTATTGATGGAATGCTTAATGGTATTGTTCCAATCGCATTGTATGCAGAACGATATATGGCTTTATCCACAGGGGTGGACATTGTAAGTAAATTGACAGATGTAATGTTTACTTTTGGGGTTTCCGTTATAGTGTTAAAATTTTTGAAAAAAGGTTTTGAAACATACATACTTTGGACAGAAGGGGATGCTGACGAAGAACCATTTTCTTTGCTAATGAATTTTATAAAAGCAATGGTAGTCGCAATAAGTTTCCCAACAGTATATGGATGGCTTGGAACGATAGTGGAAAACTTGACAACAGATATGATAAATGCAATAGGACAAGCAACACAAATGAGTTTCGCAGATTGGACACTTGCGATTGGAAGTGCAGGCTTAGTAACAGCAATCTTTGGATTAATATTTGTAGTTTGTTTCTTCATGTTATATTTTCAATTTCTAATGAGAGGATTGGAGCTTATGATATTGAGAATTGGTGTTCCTCTTGCGTGTGTAGGGTTATTAGATAATGATAAAGGTATATTTAAAGCCTATTCAACAAAATTTTTTCAATCAACACTAGCTGTTGTGGTGCAAATATGTTTGTCAAAATTGGGTGTTGGACTTATGTTGAACATGAATGTGTTTTGGGGTGTTGCTTGTATGATACTTGCAATCAAAACACCAAAGTTTCTCAATGAATTCATATTATCAACTGGTAGTGGAAGTTCTGGCATGGTAAATAATATTTATCAATCAGTAAGACTGGTAGGATTGCTGAAAAATACAGTTAAAAATTAGGATGTTGATATTTGGAACAGGAAAGGAGGAATGCCTTTGACTGTAGACGATATTTCAAAAGCTATTCTGCTATTATTCCGGTTGGGAGTGTGTGCAAGATTTATATATTGCATGATTAGAATAGGTGCTACCGAAGAAGAATCAGGTCAATACAAAAAACGTGCAAAGAATGTTATACTATTTTATATCATGGCAGAATGTATATGGCAGATTAAAGAGATATTGATTTGGTATTATGGATAAAAATGGTGGGAAATATGAGAATAATAAAATGTGAATATTGTGGAAGAGAAAAGCAAGTTAATAATAAACGACAACGTTTTTGTTCAAAGAAATGTTCTGGAAAATCTCAAATAAAAGATATAACTGGACAGGTTTTTGGGGATTTAAAAGTGTTGAAATTGTTGGAAGAAAGGTATGATGGTCATACTTATTGGTTGTGTGAGTGCACATGTGGGAATGAAACGAAGGTTCCTATTAATTTTTTGAGAACAGGACATAAAATAAGCTGTGGTTGTGCTAAACATAAAAATAATTGGGTAGTAGAAAACCATAAAGAATATTACAAAGGAACTAACATTTTAAAAATCAAAAATAACACACCCATTAAAAGTAACAAAAGTGGCATTCCGGGAGTTCATCAACATGTGGACGGATACTGGATTGCTAGAATAAATTTTAAAGGTAAACGTATATATCTTGGCTATTTTAAAGAGTTTGACGATGCGGTCAAAGTAAGAAAGGAAGCAGAAGAAAAATATTATTTACCAATAATAGAGGAGTTTGAAAATATGAGTGATATTCAAAATTAAATGGAAGGAGAACTTTTATCGATTCAGTAGATAATAAATTATATTTTCCGTCAGGAGTAAAAACCGAAACGGAATTTTTCCAAGGGTTTGGAAAGAAACAATTGAAACAAGCAATTATTGGCGAATTATTTTTTGCAGTAATTGCTTGTTTTATTTATCTTTTTACACAAAATATATCATTTACGCTGGTTGCATTGCTATTTGGAACAATCGGATCAGTTATGATGACGACAAAAGATCAAAGTAATTTGTCAGTAGTCGAGCAGGTGAAAAATATGATTGGATTTTTCAGAGGACAAAAAGTTTATCCATATAAATATATGAAAAAATGGAGTGAAAAATGAAATTTATAGATTTTTTTAGTGGAATAGGAGGATTCCGGCTCGGAATGGAGATGGCAGGACATGAATGTGTTGGTCATTGCGAAATTGATAAATTCGCAGATAGGAGTTATAGAGAAATGTTTGATATAAAAGAAAATGAATGGTTTGGTAAAGATATTACAAAAGTTAAGCCAGAAGAATTGCCAGAGGCAGATATCTATGTTGGGGGATTTCCATGTCAAAGCTTTAGAGGAAGAGGGTTTAATGATACAAGAGGTACTCTCATATTTGAAATCTTTCGACTGGTTGAAAGCAGAAAACCAAAGATATTATTGCTTGAAAACGTTAAAAGGCTTATCTCTCATGAAAAAGGGGAAACTTTCGCAACAATCCTTAAATGGCGTTGCGAATTGGGGTATAGTGTCGAATGGCAAGTGCTTAACAGCAAGAATTTCGGAGTTCCCCAAAACAGAGAAAGAGTGTTTATTGTCGCAAGTCTTGGAGGAGAAAGTACCAGAGAAGTATTTCCTATCTTCGGAAAAGGTGGAACAAATATTAAACAAATTGTAGGAGGAACGCAAGGAGAAAGGATTTACGACAGTAACGGACTTGCAGTAACACTTACTGCAAGTGGAGGTGGAAAAGGTGGGAAGACTGGTTTATATGTAGTTGATGAAAATCTCTTTGTTGATATATCTAAAGGAAAGGTTAAATGAAAATGTGCCATGTACAACACTCACACCATCAAGAGTTATGAAAAGACAAAATGGTCCACGGTTCAAGCAACCTGAACAAGAAATGTTTACGCTCACAGAGCAAGATATACATGGTGTGGCTTACATAAAAGAGGCAACCATAAAAGGTTATGCAAAAGCAGAATTTGGTGACAGTATCAATTTTGCATTTCCAAATAGCGAAACTAGACGAGGTAGAATAGGAAAGCAAGTTGCTCAAACACTGGATAGGTCTTGCAATCAAGGAATTTTGACAAAAAATTGTAGAATCAGAAAACTAATACCACTTGAATGTTGGAGATTACAAGGGTTTTCGGATGAATTGTTTTACAAGGCACAAAAAGTAAATTCAGATAATCAATTGTATAAACAAGCTGGGAATTCAGTCACAGTAAATGTTGTTTATGAAATTGCAAAAAGATTAAATTAAAGAGGTTTTATTATGAATAGAAAATTAAAGAAAATTAAATGTTGTTCAATTTTGAAAGTGTCTGTATCAGGAAAATTAATCTATAGTCTACAGGCATCAAATTTTAAAAAAGAAATAGTATTATCTCAAAAAGAAATAGGTCAAATGTTAGGTATGTCAAAATCAAGTGTTAATAAAAATCTGCAAAAGTTAAAAAAAGCGGGATATATTGATGTTTTTCATCAATTTGATGTGCATGGTAGACATAATGCTAACAAATATAAGATAAGGTGGTGAATTTGTGATTTTTCCCATAATAATGATTTGCATTTGTATCCTAGGTGGTGCAGGTGCATTTTTCTTTTTAAATAAAAAAGGTGTTTTGAAAAATAAAGAAGTTATAGACAAAAACCAGCAAACAGCTAACGAATTTATTAATGTTAAAGATATAAGAAATGAATTTCTATATACAATTGATGGTTATATTATGTGTTATGTAAAAATCAATCCAATTTCAATTGATTTATACAGTAAAAATGAAAAACGTACATTTATGAAACAGCTAACAGCAGAGCTTTCAGCGGTTCAGCAGGCTTTTAAATTTATTGCTGTTTCACAGCCTGTTGATATATCCGATTTGGTAACGGAATTATCTTGTTTGATGAGTGGTGCCGAACAAATTCAAAAGGAACTTTTGAAACAAGAACTGGCAGTTATGAATACTTATACAAGTTCAGGTGAAGTAGTTCAGCGACAATTTTACATATGTGTATATGAAAAATATATTGAGGATTGTGAGCGGAATATTCTTTCAAAGGCAAAGGAATTTTCTGTAATGTTTGGAACAGTTGGTGTAAATTGTGAAATCATTAGAGAAGATGAAATTATAAAGTTAATCGGACTCATAAATAATCCTGCATATGCTCATTTGGAAGATACAGAATATGAAGATAGTATGCCATTGATAATGGAAAAGTAAAGGAAGGTGAAATAATGTCCCAAAAAACAGAATTAATACCACTAAATCAGGAGTTGGTAAATTTTATTACACCAATTGGACTGGAAATAAAACGAAATAGTCTTGCAATTGGAGAAAATACGGGAAGAGTCTATGGTATTGTGAAATATCCGCCTAAAGTTGAGATGGGATGGCTTTCCCGGATCACAAATATACCTAATACAGTAGTTTCGATAGGGTTTAGACCAGTTGATAATTCGATGTTGATTTCGGCTATATCAAAATCAATTACTCAGCAACGAGGGATTGCCGATTCTGCAAAAGACCCATTGACAAGACAAAGAGCAGATAAAGCGGCAGATGACAGTGAAAAAATAATGCTTCAAATTGACAGAGAAGGTGAAACAGTAGGTTTAATGAGTGTTTCCATAATGCCACTTATCAAGGATGAAAAAGAATTTGCAAAGCAATGTAGAAAAGTTCTAAGTAGTCTTGGAGTTTTAAAATGCAAGGGCAGGGTCATGGCAAATGTTCAGAAGGAAAGCCTTATGAATATGTATCCAACCTATCCTCTAAATAAAAAAGTTGGGGATGTACTTGAAAGAGTAGTGCCAATGTCAACTCTGGTTGGAGGATTCCCTTTTGCAAGTTCTGGTTTCAATGATGGAAAAGGCTATTATTTTGCAAAAGATATGAATGATAGTTTGGTTATAGTAGATATGTGGAAAAGGGGAGGTGATAGAACAAATAGTAATTTTGTAGTGACTGGAGTTGCAGGAGTGGGAAAGTCAACAGTAGTAAAACATATAGCATTGTCAGAATTGATGAAAGGTACGAAAGTAATTTTCATAGATGTTGAACGTGAATATAAAGATATGACATATGCAGTTGGTGGTGATTGGATAAATGCTGGAGGAGGTTCAGGTGGAAAACTCAATCCCTTGCAAATCAGACCAGTTCCACAAGACGAAGAATATGAAACTGAAAAGTTATATAAAGATGAGGGATTTGGAATAAATCCACTTGCACTTCATATGAAAACATTAGATGTATTTTTCAATTTATATATTTCATCACTTACGGATATGCACAAGGCAATTTTAAAGAAAAGTTTAGTTGAATTATATGGTAAGTTTGGAATTACTTGGACTACTGATATAAATTTATTAAAACCAACAGATTTTCCAGTATTTTCGGACCTGTATGAACTAATTGAGAACAAAGCATCTGATGAGAAAGAAAGTGAAATATATACAGAATTGGCATTGCTACTATATGATATTGCACAAGGAGCTGATTCCTTCTTGTGGAATGGACATACAACAGTAAATCCACAATCAAAGTGTATTTGCCTTGATACTTATGATTTACAAAGCTCATCTGATAGTATAAAAAGAACGCAATATTTCAACCTATTGACATGGGCATGGGAACAGATGAGTAAAGATAGAACAGAAAGAGTTTTGTTGATAGGAGATGAAGCATATATGCTTGTTGACCCTCATGTTCCTCAATCACTTATCTTTTTGCGAAATGTTGAAAAACGTTCCAGAAAATATGAAGCAGCATTAGGAATTATTTTTCATAGTGTTGTAGATGTACTTGATTCTTCTGTAAAAATGTATGGGCAAGCATTACTAGATATACCTTGTATGAAAATTCTAATGGGAACAGATGGTAGAAATTTACAAGATACTGCGGAACTATACAATTTAACAGATGCAGAAACTGAACTTTTAGCGGCAAAGAAACGTGGACACGCACTGTTTTTCATTGGTTCAAAAAGACTTCATATTAATTTTGACATTCCAAAGTACAAGTTTGAGTACATGGGGAAATCAGGAGGGAGATAAACATATTCAAAAATAACTTGACAAATAATGATTACAGCAATATTCTTAAACAAAGACAATATTAAACAAGTTAATTTTATTAAAAGTGAGTAAAAATGAAATTCGATTTAGAGAGAAGTATAATTTACGATACAATAAGATGCTTTGATATTTACTTTAATTATGAAGAAATAAAACAAAATGCTCTTGACTATGAACTTGATGAGGAAACAATGTTCTATTTATATGAAAGAGTTATTGAACAAATTAAAGTAGAACAGGATATTAATGCGTTTTTCTACCTTGATAAAAATAGCATAACTTTTTTTACTGATATATTGTTGCAAAATCTTTATGAAATTAATTGTTTAGATGAGTTTTTTGAATTACTAGATAGAGAAATAATATTACAATTGTTTTCTCAATTCTATTTCAATAAAGTAGCGGAAGTCTCTGTTGATGAGATATATGGACTGAACGTTAATGGAAATGTAAAGACCAGTATAAGACTAATTTTTGCTGACTATGAAAATATCAAACATATATTAATGAAAAATATTAATAGTATGTATGAAGTGGTCAAAGATGTTTATTGTAAATTACAAATAAATGACTTTGAGTCATGGTCAAAAGTAGGTTTGAAAGCTGTTCTATCAATTGATGAAATAATTGAAATACTCATGAAAAATAAATGTTATGTTGAAGAAGATAATATAATATATGGCATTTCAATATTTCATCCATATATGTATAAGGGGAGATTGAAAGACAGTAACTGGATATGGATATTTGGTTCTTTCTGTGAGGAATATTTGCAAAAAGAAGAATTGTTTTGTGATACAGTTTATTCTAATATTGGAGAAATATTATCAAATAAACAAGCAATTGATATTTTGGAAATAATTCATAAAAATGAAAAAGTAACAATTTCGGATATATATAAACTTTTACCATCTGGAATTTCAGATTCAACAGCATATAGAACTGTAATTAAGTTACTTGCAAATAGAGTTATATATATATCAGATAGACAGAAAAACAGAATATATTATTCAGTAAATAATGTATATTTTGATAATGTGTCAATTCTGTTAAATAAATTTATAAATCAATATAGAAGAAAGGAGTTTTATTATGAAAAAATGGAAAAAACCACAATACGAAATATTACGCTCTAATGATTTGAAAATTTCAATTGCAATGTCAGCATGTTCTGGAAATATTGCAGTGGCAGGTGTTGGGGTAAAAAGTATAAGGATTAGATAATATTTTTTCACATTGTTAAATATCTTTCCAGAATATGAAAAAGTATTTTGAAATTTGAAGTATTATTTTCAACGGAATACATTTACAATAATTATAAACGTAAAATAATTATTGTGGAGGTATGTTTTATGAGTTCGATAGTAAAACTTTATAATACGAGTTTCAAATATGAAGTTTTAGATAAATCCGTTAATAAAATAGAACGTGGAACTATTAGCTTTGATTTTGAAGGCACGAGCAAAGCGGCGGAAGAAGAGGCTTATAAATGGCTGGAGAGTAGAGGATTTGAAGTGAAAGAGTTGAAACCTATGATTAAGGAACTATAATATAGAAGATTTTTCAATGAATTTCAATTTTGCAGTGTGGTCCAGGAACTAGGTAAATATAGAAGAATTGCTTTATTTCAAATTTTTGAAGTAAAGCAATTCTTCATTGTAAGTAAAAAATGTCTGGGCATAGGAAAACTTTTGAAGTATAATGGGTTATAGTCAGGAGGTTTAACTATGAAAAAATTAGGATTTTTATTAATATTGTTTGTATTGTTTTTAATAATATTGGTGTCTTGCAATAAAGATATAACAGTTGATGAAGGTTTAGTTGGACAAACTCCATTATCTACAATGGAGTCAACAAATGGCATTAGTGAAACCTTTTCGTCCACCGATTTAAATACTATTTGGGATTCGAGTTCTCTGGGTCCATCAACGGAGATAAGTTCAACACCTGAGAAAGTAACTCAGTCAGCGACTAAAAGTGTTGAACCAATTAAAACGGGTACCACGCAATCAACTACTCAAAAAATAACTGTACAGCCAAATACAAATACACCAGTTAAAACTCCTGTTGTGACACCAAAGCCAACGATTATTGTGACAAAAACTCCAACTCAAGAACCGATACCAACACAAGATTACAGTTGGTTTGATATTAATGAATATGTAAAATATGCTAAGAGTTATGGTGAAAGTATAGGATTAATTCACTATGAGTTAAATGGTGACTCATGGAATGCACCTTTAAATGTTTACCCAGAGGTTGGGGATGAACAGATAAAATCAAGTATAAGAACTGCTTGCAAGCGTCTTGTTGATAGAGATGAAGCAGAGTATTTTAAGATTGCAATTGAAAAAGTTTCAACAAATAGTTATAAAATGTATTTTTATTACGCATAGTAAAAATTAATAGACCTAGTATGAACTGCCTACAAATAAACTTGTTAGGCAGTATTTTATTTTAAAATCAAAGGAGAAAATTAAATATGAAAACAAAATTATCAAAATTGATGGCTGTGGTGCTATCATGTATTATTTTTATGTCAATTTTTATGGTGAATACAGTTTCAACATATGCAAGTGTGGAAACTGTTGAAATCAAAATTATAAAATTTCCCCGAAATAGTGATGTAAACTGGAGTTATCCAGATTTGAAACTAATGAACGATTGGGAGTTAAGGGCGAATGATCATTTTTCAGCAATAGGAGCTGAAAATAAGGACATGCAAATTATGTATTGTGTACAACCTAATGTACCATTGAGTAGTCGAAATTCAAGTCCTGAAATATTGCCAAATACTTTTTTGGAAAATTATAATAACGAAAGTTTAGAGCCTAAAGATATTAATGATTTACTTGGTCGAGTATTTCAATATGGATATACAGGGCAGGCAAAATCTAATTTTTCAGATGATGAAATTAGTAATATAATAGCAACACAAATTATAGTATGGGAGATTATTGTTGGGGAACGAGATTGGGATTTTTCAAAAATAGACCCACCATCAGGAATTGATAAATGTCTTGATACAGTGACAAATATTCATCCTCTTCGTACTTTGATTTTGGACCACTACAGCAGAATTGAAAATGAAGTTATTTTACATAGTAAAATACCGAGCTTCTTAAAAAGGGATTTAGCTATTGCGAAGGTGAATGAATTTTTATGGGATGGATCAGAATATTCAGTTACATTGACCGATGCCAACAATATTCTTGACAAATTCACATTTAATAGTGATAATTCTGAAATTCATTTCAGTACAAATGGGAATAAGTTGAAAATTAGCACCACAAAAATTCCTAAAGGTGATGTGAGTATTCAAGCCAATAAAATAGGAATGAGAAAAAAAGCGATAGTTTTTTGGGCAAACAATGCAATTGTTGTTAAAGGAGAGGTTCAAGGGCTTACAATGGCAGGGCAGGAAATTGTCGATCCACTTGCAGGATATGTAAAGGCAAAACTTGATACAGGGAAGATTGAAATTAATAAAATAGATAGTGAAACTTCCCAAATATCACAAGGAGATGCAACTCTGGAAAATGCTAGTTTCAATGTATATGGTAAAGATAAAGTGACATTGATTGACACTGTATATTGTAAAAATTTACAAGGAATATCAAAAGAATTGCCACTCGGAACTTACTATATTCAAGAACAGTTACCAGTTCCTGAGGGATATAATTTGAATTCTGAAATGTATAGAGTAGAGCTTAAATCCGCAGAACAAAAAATAACAGTTGCAAATGATGTTATTAAAGGGAAAATTGCACTTGTGAAGCATGCTGATACAGCAAACCCAGATATAAGTCCGCAAAATTCCAATGTTGAAAAGCCATTGTCAGATATTCAATTCAAAGTTTTCTTGAAATCTGCTAATTCATATGAACAAGCCAAAGAAAATGAAAGAGATTTATTGGTAACAGATGAGAATGGTTTTGCCCAGAGCAAAAATTTGCCATATGGCAGATATATAGTTGAAGAACAATCGACAAAGGCAAATGAAGGATATAAGATAGCAAAAACATTTGAGGTATTCATAAGTAAAGAAGGGAAAATATACAATTATATTATCAAAAATGAAATCATGAAATCATATGTAAAAATAGTTAAAAAAGATGCAGAAACAGGACAAATTATACCTGTTGATGATATTCAATTCAAAATCAAAAATCTTTTGACAAACGAATTCGTAACACAAAAGATAATGTATCCAGTACCTGCTGAAATTGATACATTTTCTACAATAAATGGAGAGTTAGTAACACCAGAACCTTTGCAATATGGAAAATATGAATTGATTGAAATTAAAGCACCACATGGATACCTATTAAATGATAAACCAGTAATATTTGAAATTGGCGATACACAAGAAGATATCGTAGAACTTGAGTTTTTTAATTTTTCTGCAAAAGGACAAGTTCAAATTGAAAAAAAAGGTGATGTTTTTATTGGGGCAGAGAAAAAAGAAGGTTTGTATATTCCGCTATGGGAGGAAAGAGGATTAAAAGGTGTTAGATATATGGTAGTTGCTTGTGAAGACATTTATACGCCAGATGGGACACTACAAGTAAAGGAAGATGAGGTTGTAGATGTAATTAGAACGAATACAAATGGAATTGCGACATCAAGAAATTTATATTTAGGAAAATATAAATGTGTAGAAATTCAAACTGTAGATGGATATGTAATTGACAGAATGCCACAATATTTTTCACTTACATATGAAGACCAGTTGACAAAGATTGTAACTACTAATCTTTCAGTAAAAAATATTCGTCAAAAAGCGTCAATTGAACTTGTAAAATATATGGAAAAAATGAGTGATAATGATTTTGTCCCATATGCTGATGTAAAGTTTGGAGTATTTGCCACTTCTGATATATCAGTTGATGGCTCAGTTGTGATTCCTGCTGACAGTGTAGTTGGAATGATTTCTGTAGATGGACAAGGATTTGGTGAATTAACAACTGAATTACCATTTTCGGAATATTATGTAAAAGAAATTAGTACAAATAAGGCATATAAACTTAATGAAACAATATATCCAATTAACATAAAATATCTTGGACAGGATATAGAGGTAAATAAAATTAAAGTGAATAATGGTGAGAAAATTATAAATGAATTAAAGAGGGGAGAAATACAAGTATATAAAACGGATGGAAAGACAAAAGCACCTATTGAAGGTGTACTTTTCTCTTTATCAGATGAAAATGGAAAAGAAATTGCAAGCGGTGAAACAGATAAAAATGGTTATTTGGCATTTGAAAGACTTCCATATGGAGAGTATTCCTTAATAGAGGTGCAAGCTGCGGATGGGTATGTTTTGAGTGATAGAATTGAAAAATTTGTAATTGATGATAGTAGTCCTATTATAAAAACGGAATGGCAGAATGATAGGTATGATATTCCTGAAACAGGAGATATAAAAAATACATTTTGGATTGTAATGGTGTGTATCTCTGGATTATCAGGTGTAAGTTTGCTACTGAGTAGAAAGAGGAAACTATTTAGAGGATAGGTGATAAAATGGTGGTTGTCATTTGGCAGCCACCACTTTTCTATTAAAAATTTATTGAAAGGAATTATAAATGGCATTAGGTCCTATTAAGGTTGCAATACAAGTAGCAAAGAAAGTTGTAACCGATGAGAATACAAGAAATAAAATATCTTATATATTAATGGGTGGATTAGCAGGATTGGTGGTAATAGTAATGATACCTATATACATTTTGACACATCCAATTGAAATGCTGAAAACATTATTTCAAGACGAACAACAGGTCACCCAAATCGAAGATTTTAAAACTGAAAATGATGTAAAAATATTACAAATGGGAAGTAATATCATGTGGAATGAAGGAGCTATTTGCCCAATGCCAGGGAATGGTACAATTACTAAACAATATATAGAACAGAATGAAAAAGGGGAAACAATGCAAAATACTGGAATTGAAATTTCACTTACAAGTGGGGCTGAAATAATTGCAATAGCAGAAGGGTTTATTGAAAAAATAAATCAAGACAGTTCCGTGTTTGTTAAATTCTATATTGGTGAAAAAATTTTATATGGATACTACGAAAAACTCTCAGAAATCATTTTATTTGAAGGGCAAGCAGTTAAAATGAATGCAGTGATTGGATATTCAGGCGACATAATTCATTTTGAATTAAGAGAAAATATGGAACAGGCAAGTCATGTAAATCCTTGTGATTATTTATGTAAAAAAGAAGAGGTTCCAAATAGTGAAATAGAAATTTAAAAAGTAATTGATAGTGAGATTTTGAGAATAGGAGGTTCAAGGTAACTAAATAATTATACAAATAGAGGTAAAATATATTTAGTTTATACAGGAAAGACGACAATTTTATATTACATAAAAAAGTTCCTTTATAATAATTAATAATTTTAGTTGACAATTTATTGAAATAAACGTACCATGAAATGGTAAATATAATGCAATTAGTTATTAAGTATTAGAAAAAGGAGAGGACAACATTGAATAAGAACAGGAAATTTATTAAAAGTATTATGTTGATAATAGTATTGTCCATAATATTTTCAGTGGTGCAACCTATAACAGTTAGTGCTGCTGCTGTAAATCCAGTATATCCCAATGTAACAGGTACAGTGGTAGGAGTATATGAGGGTTCACATCTTAATGTAAGAGATGATGCGTCGATGGACGCAACAATACTGTTTAAATTAGTAAATGGCGACACATTTATAGTGTCTGGAGCAACACCAGATGGAGAATGGTTTTTCATAAATACATTGGATGGAAAAACAGGGTTTGCAAACAGTGAATTCATATATGTAGCAGTGGATGCAGTATCCACACGTTCATCAAATACAATATATGTAGGTGATACAGTACAACTAATAACAGTTATAACACCATGGATAGCTACAAATAAGGAAGTAACATGGAAGAGTAGTGATGATACAATTGCCACTGTGAGCAGTAATGGATTGGTGACAGGAAAGAAAGCTGGGACGGCAACAATCACAGCTACATCAAAGGATAGAAATATATCAGACCCATGTACAATAGTGGTAAAGAATATACCAGTAACAGGGATAAGTGTAACCCCAGATAGTGCGTCAATTACAATGGGAGACAGTGTAAATTTGTCAGCACAGATAAGTCCGAGCAATGCAACAATCAAAACACATAAATGGAGCAGCGATAATGAAAGTGTAGCAACAGTGGACAGTAATGGTGTTGTTACAAGTCATTCAGTGGGAACAGCTGTAATTACAGCAACCGCAGACGATAACAATATAACAGCAACATCAACAATAACAGTTGATCCAGTAGGTATAACAGGGATAACAGTTACACCGAGTAATACCTCTATGTATGTTGGAACGAGTAAGAATATAATAGCCAAGGTATTACCAAATGATGCAGATCAAACTGTGACATGGGGTAGTAGTGATGAGGGAATAGCAACAGTAGATAGCAATGGTCGTGTTACAGCACATGCAGTAGGAAGTGTAATGATAATAGCAACAACATCAAACGGAATGAGTGACCACTGTACAATACAGGTTGGAGATGAATCAGTATCATCAGTAAGTTTGACCCCAAAGAAAATAGATATATATAAGGGAGAGACAAAAACACTTGAAGCTACAATATTTCCTGCAACAGCATCAAACAAAGAAGTAACATGGGAAAGTGATAATACAGCAGTGGTCACTGTCGATTCAGTAACAGGAGAGATAACAGGAATATCAAAAGGAACAGCAATTATTACTGTAAAAACGGAAGATGGTAATTTCACGGATACTTGTGAAGTAGTAGTAAAAGAAGTTCCTGTAGATTCGGTTAAGATATTACCAGCAAATGCTACAGTAAAAGTAAATGAAGGAATATTACTGAATGTGGTTGTAGAACCAGTAAATGCAGAGAACAAGAATGTAATTTGGTGGAGTGAAGATATAGCTATAGCAGTAGTAGACCAAAATGGGTTGGCAATAGGAAAAAAAGCAGGAAGCACTAAGATAAAAGTAATGACACAAGATGGTGGAATGGTAGCAGAATGTGAAGTGACAGTTGAGAATATTGATGTGACATCAATAACACTGCAACCATCATCAATCTCAATAAAGTCAGGAAATACATATCAATTAATAAGTAATATAGCACCAAGCAATGCAACAAACCAGAAGTTGACATGGGAGAGTGAAGACGAGACTATCGCAATAGTAAGTGATTCAGGTATGGTTACCGGAAAAAATGCAGGAACCGTAATGGTTAAGGCTAAGACAGAAAATGGTTTGGAAGCAATCTGTGAGGTAACAGTAAAGAAATCAAATATAACAATATCACCAATTGTATATATAGGCTCAACATTACAGCTGAAAACAATAATAGAGCCAGCAGATATGACGGAAGTGGTTACATTTAGAAGTGATAACGAAGTAATTGCAAAGGTAAATAATGATGGATTGATAACAGGATTGAGTAAAGGACAGACAACGATAAGGGCATATGACAAAGACAATGACGAAATATTCAGTATAATGGTAACAGTAATACTGCAAGTATCATCAATTGTGGTAAATCCAACAGCTAAAATAAATGTTGGAAATACTGTTAAAATTAATGCAGTTGTATCTCCTTCAAATGCAAGTGACACAACAGTGATTTGGACAAGCAGTGATGAGAGCATAGCGACAGTGGATAGTAATGGAATAGTAAAGGGGCTGGCGGATGGAAAGGTAACTATAACAGCAAGAACAGTGGACGGAAATAAAACGGCAAGCTGTGAAGTGACAGTAATTGACCCTGTAACTGAAATTACAATATCAGCAACCTTGGAAGTTGGACAGATACTCAATGTGAAAGTGTCAAATATAGGCGAGTCTGAAAGAATAGAATGGGCAACTACTGACCCAATGATAGTGTCAGTAAGGTCTACAGGAAATATAACTGGACAGATAACAGCGATGAAAGAAGGAACAGCCGCTGTAACAGCGAAAATAAACGGAGTAATAATTGAAAGTTTCAATATAAAAGTAATAAAGTATCCGGTAACAAGTGTAAAAATAAATGGAAATAATCTTACCTTAATCAAAGGGACAAAGTCAAGGGAGATGTTAGCTACAGTATACCCGGCAAATGCAACAAATAAGAATGTAGTCTGGAGTACAAGTAATTCCTCAATAGCAACAGTATCCAATGGTGTGATAACCGGGCTAAAAGAAGGTATTGTTGATATTGTAGCTACAGCAGATGGTGGGGAAACAGCAACATGTACAACTATAGTATATACAGAAACTGCGTCAAGAAGAGCAATAATAAAAAATGCGACAGTGAAAAGGGATGTACCATCAATAGATTATGCTGTAATGGGTGATTTACCAGCTGGAACAGAAATAATTATATTGGGAACAGTAAATGATTGGTATTTCGTAGCAATACCAGAGATATGTTCTGCTTTTGTGCATAGCAAATATGTAGATTTCAATATTCCAGTAACAAGTGTAAAAATCAACGGGGATAACCTAATGGTGGTTAAAGGAACGAAGTCAAAAACTATGTTGGCGACAGTATATCCAGCAACTGCAAATCAAACTGTGACATGGGGAACGAGTAATTCCTCAATAGCGACAGTGTCTGGCGGAGTAGCAACAGGAATAAAGGAAGGTGTCATGGAGATGACGGCTACAGCTGGAGGGAAAACAGGAGAATGCACTACTATAGTATATACACCATTAGCCACAGAAAGAGAAGCTATAATAAAGAGTGCAACAATTAGGAAAGATGTACCATCAACAGCATATGAACAAAAGAATCCAGTGGCAATACCAACTGGAACAAAGATAATATTAAAGGGAACAATAAACGACTGGTACTTTGTAGCGATACCGAACGTATGTTCTACTTTTGTGCATAGTCAATATATAGATTTCAATATTCCTGTAACAAGTATTGTAACAGCAGAAAGTTCTACAATATATATAGGACAGACGAAAAAACTTGGAGTAACAGTATATCCAACAACTGCAACGGATCAAACCTTGTCATGGAGTTCAAGTAAACCATCAGTGGCATCAGTTGACGCTAATGGGAATATAAAAGGACTAAGTGAAGGTATAACGATAATTACAATAACAAGCCGAAATGGTAAGAGTGCTAGATGTGTATATGGAGTATATAAATATAGTACAGGAACAGGAAAAGTAAACGCAACAGGGGTAAATGTAAGAGAGTTACCATCTACAGACTATAAAGTTCAGCAAGTGGCAAAAAATGGAGAAACATTAAAAATACTTGGGGTATCAAACGACTGGTATTTTGCGATATTTGAGAACCAGAATTCAGGGTTTATATCAAAGCAGTATGTAACTACAGGTTCGTCAAGTTCTGGTTCAAGTTATACATCAAGAACAGGATATGCAGCAGATAGTTTGAATATACGAGAGGGAGCGAGTACTGGTACAAAGGTTATAACGACTGTGAGCAAGGGAACAAGTCTTACAATAATAGGAGAGAGTGGAAATTGGTATCAAATCAGTTATGGAGGGGATACCAGATATGTAAGTAAAGATTATGTGACTTTCACTAAACCAAGTACAAATACACCGAGCATCCCAGCTGTGGCAGGGAGTGGAAGTAATTATAGTTCGATGTATAAAGTGTTAGGGTCACCAGATGGTACAGTATCATTTTCATTTAAGAATGTAACAGCACCAGTAGCGTCACTTGAAAGGTTTGTACAAATTGCTGAGAGTCAAATTGGATATCAAAGTGGAGAAATAGATAGTGTAAATAAGACAGTAACATTTCCTTATAAGGATTATAATGGTTGGACTGTTTATGGTAGATGGCTAAATATAGGTAACAGTGGGCAAGCTGCATGGTGTGCATCATTTGTCTCATGGTGTGGAGATCAGGCAGGATTCTCTGTTCCTAAGAATGCAAATGTTCTTAAAACGAAAAAATTGTATAAAGATGACAGCGAATATAAAACTATAGCGCAAGTGAATGATGGTGAGTATATTCCTAAAAGAGGTGATTCTATATTTTTTAATAAATCTCTAGATGATAATAAAGCTGAAGGTAATCATATAGGAATAGTAACAAGCTATAATAAGAGTACAAAAACAATTTATTATGTTGATGGAAATGGCTCAGCAACTGGTAAGGTAATAAAACAAACGTGTGTTCCCGAAGGTAAAAATTGGTCAAAAAAAGTTGTTGGATTTGGAAGTAATTAGAATATAAATGTTAAGGAGAATATTATGAAAAAAATGTTGATTATTATGTTGATTCTAATTTTGATATTTACGGGTTGTGTAAGAAAGGATACAGATGAAATAATAAATACTGGGACATTGAAACCAATAGAAGGGACATCACAACCAGTTACTTCAACTGAAAAACCAATAGAAGGGACATCACAACCGGTTACGTCAACTGAAAAGCCAATGGAAAAAACATCCTCAGAGCTTATCAGTGAAGATGGAACAGGAACGATTATTTTTAAAATGGGGATAAACAACCTTATTAGTGTTCTGAATGAATATAATATAGAATATGAGCAAGTAGACGTAGATGAAATCCGTACGGATGGTATGTATTTTTATTTTGAAGAGGATAAACTTGTTTATATGGAAAGTGGTGTTTTTATAACAAGCAGAGGACTTAAAAATGGAGATACAGTAGAAACTATGAAAAAATTGTATGGAGATGAATATGAGTTTTATGAACCTGAAGAGCCATTTCCAGCATCTTACGAATATAATATTGGAGGAAATATATTGTGCTTTTCGGTTAGGGGCAATGGCGAAAATACTGATACAGTTTTTAGATACGAATTTGAAGTCAACAGATAATTTTAATCAATATTTTGATATGGAATGAAAGTTAAATAATATAACAAGGAGTATTTTATGCAGCAAATCAAAAAGAAAATTTTAATTTTAGCAATTATATTAATTATAAGTTCTATTTTTTCAGGAATAAATATTGAGGCAGTATCACAAATAATGCCAATTCTTAAAGTGGGAGAAACATTACAACTGGTAGCAACAGTAAATCCAAGTGCGGGAAATAAGACAATCACATGGGACAGCAGTAGAAAAGATGTAGCAACAGTTGACAGAAATGGTCTTGTTAAAGGTGTTGGCGGCGGAAGAACAATGATAACAGCTAAATCTTCCAATAATGAGATACTAATATCAAGAGAAGTTGAAGTAGTAGTACCAACAATTTCGGTAACAAGTGTAAAAATCAACGGGGATAACCTAATGGTGGTTAAAGGAACGAAGTCAAAGACTATGTTGGCGACGGTATATCCAACAAATGTAAATAAGACAGTAACATGGGGAACAAGTAATTCCTCAATAGCGACAGTGTCTGGTGGAGTAGCAACAGGAATAAAAGAAGGTGTTATAGAGATGACAGCTACAGCCGGAGGGGAAACAGGAGAATGTACTACTATAGTATATACACCATTAGCCACAGAAAAAGAAGCTATAATAAAGAGTGCAACAATTAGAAAAGATGTACCATCAACAGCATATGAACAAAAAGATGTTGTGGCTATATCTACTGGAACAAAAATAATACTAAAGGGAACAATAAACGACTGGTATTTTGTAGCAATACCGAACGTATGTTCTACGTTTGTGCATAGTCAATACATAGACAGTAACATACCAGTAACAAGTGTTACTGCTGGAGGAGAAACTTCTACAATATATATAGGACAGACGAAAAAACTTGGAGTAACAGTATATCCATCAAATGCAACGAATCAAACCTTGTCATGGAGTTCAAGTAAACCATCAGTGGCATCAGTTGACGCTAATGGGAATATAAAAGGGGTAAGTGAAGGTCTAGCAACAATTACAGTAACAAGCCAAGATGGGAAGAAGAGTGATAGCTGTGTATATGGAGTATATAAATATAGCACAGGAACAGGAAAGGTAACTGGAACAGGGGTAAGTGTAAGAGAGTTGCCATCTACAAGCTATAAAGTACAGCAAGTAGCAAAAAATGGAGAAACATTAAAAATACTTGGGGTATCAAACGACTGGTATTTTGCAATATTTGAGAACCAGAGTTCAGGGTTTATATCAAAGCAGTATGTAACTACAAGTTCATCTACAACGCCAAATAATCCACCAGTTTCATCTACAGGAATTTCATTAACAGTTAAACAAATGACAGATATAGGGTGGACAGGGGCATCACAGGCGATGGTTGATGATTTGAACAGAGTTTTGAAAAAATATAACATTCAAACGAAAGAGCAGGTAAGACATTTTTTATCACAATGTATGATTGAAACAGGATGTGGAAAGTCTTTGTTAGAAGGATATTATACTGTATATACATATGATTATTGTAAGAAGAATTATCCTAATATTCCAGAAACTAAAAAAGGTAAATATGGGGGTAGCGGATATATACAATTAACAGGGTCAGGCAAAAATGGAGATGGAGTGTTCACTAGTCCAGATGACACATATACAAAACTTTCGGCACTAATGGGAGATAACAATATTAAAACTATAGGAGCCAGATGTGTTGCAGCAAATTATTCATGGGAAGCAGCCGGATTTTATTGGACAGGTGCTGGATATGGAAGCAAGTATTCTATTAACAATAAAATTACAGAATGGAGTAACCAAGGATATGATTGGCAAACTATAAGTTATAAGGCACGTAGAAAAGTAAAAGCGGGATTGTTTTCAGATGAGTCACCTGGGTACGATGGATATAATACAGCCTATGGATATTATAAAGATGTAATTGCTGTTATAAAATAGTCAGAATATTTTGGAGGAGAACATTATGAAAACAAAAATAATATTGATTTTATCCGTGATGGTTATGTTAATGTGTTTGGTATCCTGTGAGGGAAATATAATGAATACTAATACAGACAATGTAACATTTAATACGGCAGGACAAGGTGCGTCGACAGATTTAGAAACAACAGTTCCTAGTACCCAAGAAGTAATACCAAGTCATACCACAGATAATACTATAATTGTAAAATCTCAAACCACTAGTGGGAAAGTGAAAATTACATATCCAGTGATTTCGAACGTAGAATATGAAGAAGTTGCAAATAATGCAATTAAAGAGGATTCGCAATATACAATTACGCATGCAGGTGCATTTGATACAGATCTTGACACAGATATAAATTATGAAGTTATCAAGAATAATTCAGTAATTTTAAGTATTAAATACACAGGTGTAGGAACTACGCCAAATAGAAATGAAGAGGCACGCTATCCAATTCAATATTTGTATGGAACAAATATTGATAAGAACACTGGCAAATTATTGTATTTATCTGATGTTTTCAATATTAGTGATGATTTTGTAAATGTGTTTCGAACACATGGAATAAGTCAGGTAGTGGATTCAACAGGTCGACCATTCGAATTTGTAATGCCAACTAATTTGAAAAGAAGGTTAAGTGAGACTGATATTGATTCTCATGAATCGTTTTATTTTGAAGGTAACAATCTGGTTATTGTTGTAATAATGTATGATGATCAGCAGTATCCAGTTACCATACCAGCCAGTGAAGTGAAACAGGACTTAAAATCAGAATATAAAAATGTTTTTGAATAATTCAATGGTTTTTGATAGATTCTGAGTGAAATATTAAATAACAGGTGGTGAAAACTGCCTGTTTTATTTTGGGATTGGAATCTTTATTTTATATTAACAAATTAATATTTTGATAAAAACTCTCCATATTCTTTAAATTCTTGTCTTAGTTCATGAGGTGACAGAATTTCTATTTTTCCACCAAAAGCAAATATCCAACCAAAGAATGTCGGACTTACGGCAAATGTGGGTTTGATTATGAAATGTTTGTCATCACATTTATCAATATGAATTTTATCACCAAATTTATCTATAGCAATATCAATTAATGATATATCAAATTTAAGAGTGACTTCTTTAAGTTCGCCAGCATACATATCAAAAACTTTTCGACAATATTTTGCGAGATTAAAATTATTTGGAAGTGGTTTTATGTTATTTTCTGTAATAGTAATATTACTCATTTTATCAACACGGAAATGTGTTATCTTTTCATAGCGTGGATGGTAAGCAATTAAATAGTAATTATCATTAGCATAAGTGAGTGTGTATGGAGAAATTTTGTATTCTTCGCCATTTCTCCGCAATTCTAGTTTTTTGTCAATAGAATATTTGTAATAATTAAAAGAAATGATTTTTTTTTGATAAATGGCATTGTAAATACAATCAATATTATAATAGATGTGTTCATTTGTGTTTTTTACACGATCTTCCAATAGAACATGTTTTTCAAGTTCCTTGGATTGGTGTATGCTTCCTAAACCACCTAGTTTTTTAATCAAATTTCTACTTTTTTTTGGTGTAATGAAATGCGAAGATTGTATTACATCAATAATCAATTTTAATTCTGGGGTTTCAAAATCCCTGTTTACAAGAGAATAAAAAGATTTATCACGTCGTTCATGTCTTATGTCCAATCCAAATTCTTTTAGTATTTCAATATCTTCATAAAATGTAGGTTTAGTGATTTTGATATCCAAGACACTGAGTTTTTCAAAGATTTGTGTTCTTGATAAATAATTTTCTTCGTCCGTATGTTTGAAAAAAATATCAGCTAAATGCAGGATTCTAAGTTTTGAATTATTCATAGTCACCTTTCTAAATTCATTGTAATTAAAAAAAGTATAACATTTTCATAAGAAACATACAACGTAAAGATTTTTTTACAATGTATATGCTATAATAAAACAAACAAACGTTTCTATAATAAATAATAGAAATAAGTATTTGGATTAACGGAAAGGGGACACGATAATGAAAACTATTGATGAATACATCAAGATACTCAACGATAATTTAGATACAAAAGATAAAATAAGTGGTGAAATAATTCACAACACTGAACTAATGTTAGAACTCTATTCAAAAGTGTTAAAAAGGGTAAGTAAGAAATTGTATTGTATTGATGAAGATTGTTATGAAAGAGATAATATGCACTTATATGAATTTATAACAAATCTTCTTGATATTGATGTACAATTAAAAAAAGAAAAATATGAAAACAGGCTTGTGAGCCTTGAAGAGAGCACAGGAATCTTAAATATAATGGATAGAACGCTTGTATTATTAAAAGAGGATGAAAATGAGATGTATTATCAAATTCTTTTTCACAGATATTTTCAAAAAAATAAAAGCACAAATCAAGACATAATGGATATGCTTGATATTCCAAACACAAGCTTTTATAGATACAAAAAAGAAGCAATAAAAAGTTTTGCAGTTAATTTATGGGGGTTTGTTATACCTGAATTAAAGATCATAGTGGATGAAATCAAAATTGGTAGTAAGTTGGTAGTAAATTGGTAGAGAATAGGTATTGTAATGGTATTTTCAAGCATTTATACTGATAACATGGAGATAGAATATCAACCGTAGATGGGAATCATCTGCGGTTGTTTTTATGTCCTAAAATAAATTAATAGGCAATATGAAAAGGAGTTGTGCGACTAATCGTGCAGCTCCTTTTTTGTTGCCTGAAAGGACAACAGTATGTATTGCTTTTACTATTATGCACGGTATCCATAAGTCTTCAATTTGAAAAAATCAAACTTAAAAATTCAAATTTGGAGGAATTAATATGGAAAAAAAATATTATTTAAGATTATATGATCAAAAGTTTGAAGTGTCTAAGGAAGAATATTGCGAGTACTACAAGGAAAAAGAGAGGTTTGGATATTTGAAAAAATTAGATCAAAAACATGGTCTTGTGTATTATCAGGCATTAGATAATGATGAATATTTAGGTGAAGGAATACTTAGTGATAATTCCGAAAATATAGAAGATTTAATAACAAAAAAAATTATGATTGAGGAATTAAAAATCTGTCTTGAGTTACTCCAAGAAAATGAGCGAGAGATTATTGTAGAGCTTTTTTTCAAGGGAAAAACAGAAAGAGCATTGTCAGCAGAAACTGGAATACCTCAAAAAACTATCAATAACAGAAAAAAACAGATTTTGATTAAACTTAAAAAGTTTTTAGAAAAATAATTTGGCTCAACCCTCTCATTTTTTCCTTTAAGAAATGAGAGGGTTTTTAATACTCTTAGCCGAAGAAATTCGGGTTGGACCTTGACAATTTTATATAGCAGGTTTTGGGTAACGTTTGATTCTATTTGATTAAAAATAGAGCAGATACTTCCAAAAGGCTTCGCAGATGGCGATGAAGATGAACGCTAATATTTTCGAATATTAGGGACTCTTATGGGTCTAATTGGTTTATAAAACCAATTCACCACTCAAAACATTTTTTATAAATTGATTTTAAAAGTTGGGGAGCAGAATCAAAATGATAGAAAGTTGATGGTAGATTGTGTCATATTGATTCTGTTTCTCAAAGAAATGGAGAAACAAATGAATAAAATAGATTACTGTGTTGAAAAAATGAAAACAATTCTCATAAATGAAAAATATATTGATAGAAATGAAAAAATTGTTTTTAGAGTAAAAAATTGTGTTCTAATAGAAAAGTTTACAGGAAAAAATTACAGCTATAGAGCAGTAAATTTTACAACTGGAGAAAAGAAACATTTATATAGCTCAAAAAAGTTAATTGATGATGTCAAAAGTAAAGAGATATCAAACAAAATTATGCAGCTTAATATAAATAAATATGAACAAAATGAACTGGAAAAACTTCATTCTCAATTATCTGATGAATCCATAAACAAGGAAATAAAAGCTAATATGCTTTTAAATCATATTTTTACAAAAACACTTCCAGAATATAAATATAAATTTCGTGAAAATCAATTTGATTTAGCAAATGATATTTTAAAAGCATTACAAGGAATCAAGATTGCAATATGTGAAGCAAATGTTGGAATTGGTAAAACACATGCATATATTTTAGCAACAATTGTACATAAGTTATTTAATAACAATTTTATAAAAATTAGGAATGCGTATCCAGTAACAAATGATTTTTATAAGTCATATAAAAATATGCCTATATTAATAAGTACATCAAGTATTACATTACAAAAAGCAATTGTAGATGACTATATTCCAAGCATATCAGAGATTTTAATGGAAATGCAGCTAATAGAAAAACCATTAAGTGTCATTGTTAGAAAAGGAAAAGAACACTATATTTGTGATAAACGTCTTGATGATTATGCGTATGGAATTGACAAGAAAAAATATTTAGATATTTATAAAAGACTGATATATCTTCGAACATTACAATTTAGTGCAATTGACCTTGATGAAATTTCGGAGATTTCTTCTACTGTAAAAAATAAAATTTGTGTTTCAGGTAATTGTAGTACATTGTGTGCAAAGTATGAGGTGTGTCGTTATAGAAAATATTTGGATTATATGAAATCATATGAACATGATATTCAAATTTGTAATCATAATTATCTTATCGCAGATTGTTTTCATAGAAGAGCAGACTATAATGCATTATTACCAAATTATTCATCTTTGGTTATTGATGAGGCTCATAAACTTATTGAAGTATCACAAACTATGTATCAAACAAGAGTGTGTAAGAAAGAATTTCTAAAATTGAAAACACAAATAAGCCAGTTAAAATTAACAATAAGTTCAGCAGGTCAACATATAGAAAAATGTTTGAACAATCTTTTGAAAACAGTAGAAAAAATGTTTGGAGATTTACAGACTAGCATTCCTAGTGAATATCTTGAATTCGATGAAGCAGTGAAGCTTAAAACAAAAATTACTGATAAATCGCTAATATATATGAACACGATTGTATTGCTAATAAGTGAAATTTCAATGATTTTAAATGTGAATACTATTAAATATAAGAGACAATATAATTTACTTTCATATGTCACAAGACAACTCAGAGAATTGAAAAATAAAATTAGAATTTTCCAAGATTCAAAAAACATTATTTATTGGATTGAATTAGACGAAGGTCAAAACACTCATTTTTGTGCAATCCCTAAAGATGTGAATAGGCAAATGTATAGAGATGTTTGGAATAGAAATGTTCCCATGGTTTTAACTTCTGGAACACTGTCAGTTGATAAAGATTTCACATACATAATGAATAAATTAGGACTGGATTTGGTAAGCAAATGGAAAATGATAAGTTCTATTAAGCATTCACAATTCAATTATATGAAAAATTGTTTCATTTATATAAATAACAAACTACCATTTCCTGATGCACGAAATCCACAATATATATCAGCTATTGCAGATGAAATATACAAATTGATTTACAAAACGAATGGTCATACTCTAATCCTATTTACTTCATATATTATTATGGGAAAAGTTTTTGAAATTGTACAGAGTAAAATTCAAGAAAATTTCAATGAGAAAAATTGCAGTATTAATCCTAATAAATTGTTTAAATCAAAGAAACTTGTAGGCAATCCAATTGAAACTTTTAAAGAAAGTGGAAATGGTGTTTTATTTGCAACAGGAAATTGCTGGGAGGGGATTGATATTTCAGGTGATACGCTTTCATCATTAGTAATTGTGAAATTACCATTTCCCATGCCTGATCCATTGTCAGAGTACGAAAGAACTCTATTTAATGATGACAAACTGTTTTTTGAAAAGGTGATAATTCCACAAATGGTTACGAAGTTAAAACAAGGTGCAGGGAGACTTATAAGAAGTGAATCGGACACAGGAGTGATTTCAATTTTAGATAGTCGTATGAATAAGTACAAGCATAAAGTTTTATCAGCACTGCCTGAATGCAGGGTAAGCGAAAATATCAATGATGTTGAAGAATTTATAAAGAAGAAGAAAACTAAAGAATATTTTGGATTGGACTATACATATATATCTTTAAAACAGAAAGTAGGGAATATTTTTGAATAAGCCAATATATTATTTATGGACATCTTCGTTTCAAAATTTGGATGAAGTTGAAGAACAAAAAAATAAATTTACTAAATGGGGATTTAGAGTTGTTGTATTTAAAGAGGGAACTTTAGATATAAATGCTGGACTGAGAAAATTGGTGAAGAACCATATTAATGATAAAAAAATATAATCAGATTTTATTGAAATTATATCAAATTCAATGTATTATATAGTTACATTGTGCATGGGCATAAAATACAATATATAGAGGTTAAAATATGAATGTTGGATATGTGAGATTGTCTCGTGATGATGATAAGAAAAATTATGTTTCTATTGAAAATCAGAAATTAATTATTGAACAATTTGCCGCGTCAATGGGTATAGTTATTGAACGCTGGTATGAAGATGATGGTGTATCTGGATATATATTTGATCGTCCAGCATTTTCGCAAATGAGGAAAGATTTAGATAAAGAAATTGATATTGTATTTGCAAAGGATTTTTCACGTATTGGACGTCATAATGCAAAAGTTTTACTTTTTTTAGATGAATTTTTGGAAAATGGAAAAAGACTTATAGTGATTGATGATGACTATGATTCATATAATCCTAATGATGATATAGTTGGAATTAAAACTTGGTATAATGAAAGATATGTTAAGGATGTTAGTAAAAAAATTAAACGTGTTATAAATGCAAAACAAAAAGAAGGAATGCTTATAATTCATGTGCCATATGGATACCAAAGAAATGAAAAGGATAAAAAAATAGATATTATACATAATGAAGCAGACTGTATAATGATGATTTGTGACCTGTATCTAGGAGGTTATGGATATAGAAAGATTGCTATTTTTTTAACTGATAATAATATTCCTACTCCATCTATGTCTAGACATAATAGAAGAATATTAGAAGGTAAAACTTCAAAAATTTTACCTTCTACAAGGTGGACGGATAGTATGGTAAAGGACATATTAAACAATGATTTTTATATAGGAAATTATCGTTTACATAAAAGAACTAGAACTACTATCCATGGAGTGGACAAACGCGTAAGTAAAGAAGAGCAGTATTTGTTTATTAATCATCATCCAGCTATAATTGATCAAGATACTTTTGAATTGATTCAGGAAATAAAAGCAAAAAGAGTTAGATCTAATTATCGTGGAAGTAAACAAAAGGATGGTGAAAATGTTAATATTTTTGGAAACTGTTTAGTTTGCAAAGATTGTGGAGGGAAATTAACTAATATTAACCGAAACACAACAGCAACTAAAAAGAGATACTATATTTGTACTACATATAATACGAAAGGTAAAAGATACTGTTCAAAATCACATATAATTGAAGTAAATACACTCACAAATGCTGTTCTTACTTATATAAAACTTTGCCGAGATACTCTTTGTGAAATAATTTCAACTTATAAGATGAAAGATTTTGAATCTGAAAAAGAAAATATAGAAACAAAACGTTTTGATATAGAAGCAAATATAATCACTCAGAAATCGCAATTAAAAGCTGTATTCTCACAAAAGACAAAAGATATTGTTATGAATCCAGATAATATAGAAATAATAACGGAAAGTTATGATTCATTACAAAATGATATTCTTGCAAGAATACATGGATTTGAAATGCAATTAAATGAAATAAAAAATACGACAATAAGTACAAAAGATGTCAAAAAGAAATTGAAAAATGCACTTGACATTGTTGATAAAATTATTGACAATAAAGTTTTATCAAGAAAAGACATTGAAATATTAATCGAACGGATTGTTGTTGATGAGAATGGAATGCCAGAAATTGAATTAAAATATGGATTATCAAATTTTATTAGTTATAGTCCTATAGATGAATTAAATAAATATGAAAATGAAATTATATTAAGTATTATGAAGTTTATTTGTGAAGATAATAGGGCATATACATCTGCCAGATATTTATCTGAAAAATTGACTATAGCGGGTTATAAAAAGAATAAGAAATCTGTTCTTCCCTATATTAATATAATGATTGAGAAAAATATTTTAAAACAAACAGACAATCCTCTAAAACCTTATGAAATTATAGCAACTAAAGATTCTCTTGGGGAATATATTCAAGATTTACATTGTATTATGTCAACCACCTTCTCGCCCTCCAATAACAGTTTTACCCCTTAAAGAATCCCAAGTAAAATTGCTGTCAGGATTACGTCCGACAATAAAAGAGCCGTCACGCTGAGTGAGT